>TARA_B100001057_G_scaffold484912_1_pt1 | contig 17995 bp, 17 predicted proteins | sample TARA_B100001057 | Tara Oceans TARA_B100001057 (sample SAMEA2621839) | marine metagenome | biome: marine biome (ENVO:00000447); feature: surface water layer (ENVO:00002042); material: "saline water (ENVO:00002010), including plankton (ENVO:xxxxxxxx)" | depth 5 m
TAAACAAATATTTTATCAAACTTCTCATTAATAAATAAAAGTCTTAAAATCCCAAAAAAAACAAAAGATATGTAATTGATAAACAGTCTAACCCCTGAGCCATTACCTCTTGGTATTATAGGAGATCTAAAAACTTTAATTCCATTATATTCATCAATTGATTTATTAAAAAAATTGTAGCCTTCGTTAAACTGACCCTTAGGATAGTTTGGTTTTGCTGTTAACACACTAACAGAATGACCCAATTCTTTTAAACCAATACAGAGATCATTAATCCTAAAATTTTCAGGATAAAAATATTGAGATATTACAAGTATTCTCAATTTAGTATAGTTAGATTGACTTAGTTGAAGAGTCTTTTTTCCAAACTGTTCTATTGACGTATTCTATGTATGAAAGAATTATCTTAACAACTTTTTGAGAAACATTGTCTACATTATAGTCATCAACAATTTTTGGAATTATTTTATTATTATACTGATCACTTACAACGTTAATAGACTCTATAATTCTGTTTTGATTAAGCCCTGACATTATGAGTGTTCCCTCATCCATACCCTCCGGTCTTTCATGAGCTTGTCTGATCATTATAGCAGGGAAACCTAGAATTGAGGATTCTTCTGTTATTGTCCCACTATCTGACATAACACAATAGGCACTTTTTTGCAAATTAATATAATCAAAGAATCCAAGAGGTTTTAAAAATCTAATTAACTTATTAGCCTTGATCTTACCTTTCATTTTATCAATTCTATCCTTTGTTCTTGGATGTGTTGAAACAATAATTGGAAATTTATACTTATCAGCAATTGCGTTAAGTGAAACAAGTAAAGATTTTAAGTTTTTTTCATAGTCTACATTTTCTTCTCTATGTGCTGAAACTAAAAAAAATTGCTTAGGAGTTAACTTTAAATCTTTATGAATAATACTTTTTTCAATATTTTTTGAATAGTAATTAAGAATCTCCTTCATACATGATCCAATCTTAATTATATTATTCGGTGGAATACCCTCTGCTATTAGATACTGTTTAGCATGTTCTGTTAAAGGCATATTAATATCACTTAAATGATCAACTATTTTTCTATTTATTTCTTCTGGGACTCTTTGATCAAAACACCTATTTCCTGCTTCCATATGAAATATAGGAACCTGTCTTCTTTTTGCAGAAATAACAGATAAACATGAATTTGTATCGCCATACAGCAAAATTGCATCTGGTTTTTCCAATTCAATAATTTTATCTGATTCATTAATTATTTTTGAAATTGTTTCAGAAGTTTCTTTACCTACTGCATTTAAAAAATGATTGGGTTTTCTAATATCTAAGTCTTTGAAAAATATTTCATTTAATTCGTAATCATAATTTTGACCAGTATGCACTAGAATATGTTCAGTAAATTTATCAAGCTCATTAATTACTCTGCTTAACTTGATGATTTCAGGTCGGGTACCGACAATGGTCATTACTTTAGTTTTCATAAAAGTCAATTTTTATATATTGATTTATTGACAATACAATCCTCTTTAAACTCTGTTATTAAATCATCCCAATTTGGAGGATTGATATCTGTAATTTCAGTAAATTTTTTGGAAATTAAAACTTTATTTGATTTAATCTTGGTATCCCTTGTAATTTCAATACCAAGCTTGAAATGCTCATTAATTAAATTTAATAATGAATATTTTGTTATTGGTTCAGATGAAATATTATAAATACCACTTAATTCACTATGATATTTAAGAATTTTTTTTAAAACTCTTCCCATCCATATCGATGTCACACCTGAGTATAATACATTATTGTAACCTTTTATTTGTTTACCTCTCATACTATATATCCATTCAAAAAGTTCCGTATGATTGAAAATCTCCCTGCCGATAATCGAGCACCTTATGGTTAGTGAGTTTTTACTTTTTACCTCACCTCTTAATTTTGATAATCCATATAAATCAGTTGCATCTGGAATTGATTCATCTAAATAATTACCTTTTTCCCCACTAAAAACACAATCACTGCTAAAATGAATTAGTTTGCTTTGATTTCTTTCTGTCCAGTCATCTATTATGTGAGGCAAATTACTATTTAATAGAATCGTATTATCATAGTTATCATTAATTCCTCTTCTAATTGTAATACCAGCACAATTAACTATAATTTCAGGATTAATTTTATCAAGTATCTCTAAGATATCATCTTTTAAAAAATCATGAGTTATTAACTCACAATCATTTATTCCTAGATCCTGAGATTTAATGTTTTTTCTTGAGGAGCCAATTATAGTATGCTCTTCAGATAATGATTGGGCAATTTTATGGCCTATCATTCCATCTATACCCGTAATAAAAATTTTCATTAATTAAAACCAATTGATGAGAGTAGGTTGGCAAGTTCGTCATCCGTAAGACGATTAGCATTAAATGAGTTAAATTCCTCAGGTGCATTAGACTTTAATCCTTTATCAAAGTACTTTTCATAATTTAAATCTCTATTATCAGCAGGAATTCGAAAATAATTACCTAAATCCTCAGAGACTAATCTTTCTTCTTTTGATAAAAGTGTTTCATGCATTTTTTCACCATGTCTAATACCTATATTTTTTATGGTACTTTTTGATTTATAAATTTTTATCATAACGTTTGCCAATTGCTCAATAGTAGATGATGGGGCTTTTTGTACGAAAATGTCTCCATTTTTACCATTTTTAAATGCATATAAAACAAGATCGACAGCATTATCAAGTGTCATCATAAATCTGGTCATATTGGGATTAGTAATTGTTAAAGGTTTATTATTAATTAACTGATTATAAAATAATGGTATGACTGATCCTCTTGATGCCATAACGTTACCATACCTAGTTCCAATAATTTTAGTTTTACCACTAGTTCTTGATTTAGCAACAAAAACCTTTTCCATCATAGCTTTTGAGACACCCATTGCGTTTATAGGATAAACTGCTTTATCAGTACTTAGGCATATAACCTTTTCGACATTGTTTTCAACTGCAACATCAACAACATTATTTGTTCCAAGAATATTTGTCTTAACAGCTTCCATGGGGTAAAACTCACAAGAAGGGACTTGTTTTAATGCAGCTGCATGAAAAACAAAGTCTACTCCTTTCATTGCACTTCTAATACTGTTTTTGTCTCTAACATCTCCTATATGAAATTTTAATTTAGAGTTTTGATGTTTTCTCCTTAAATCATCTTGTTTTTTTTCATCTCTAGAAAAAATTCTTATCTCACCAATATCTGAATTCAAAAATTTATTGAGAACTGCGTTACCAAATGAACCAGTTCCTCCAGAAATTAAAAGTGTTTTATTTTTAAACATTATGAAACAATAAGTCCTATAAATTTATCGATTTTATTCTGAATGAGCATTTCACTATCAACTATATTATTTTTTTCAATTACATAGTCAATTGAATTAGATATTGAAGAGATTGAGAAAGGATCAAAAATTTTACTTGGTTTTATGATTTCTTTGACATAAGGAAGGTCTGATGCCAATACTTTACAATTAAACTCAATTGATTCAATTAATGGGAGTCCGAAACTTTCAACAACAGATGGGTAGATTAAAAATTCAGATTGAGAATATAATTTTTTTAAAGAAGCTTCATCTAGATTAATGTGATTATAGATTGTTAAGTTTTTATTTTTATTTTTTGATAATATTTTTTTTTTGAAAAAAGATTCATCATCAATAGTTAAGCTAAGAGATAAGGGTATTGAATGAATATTTTTAACTTGATTAAATGCTTTAATCAATCTATTTAAGTTTTTGTGGGGGGATCTTGAACACACATATAAAAATGAATTAGATTTTTTTTGTAAGGTTTTCTTCGTTGTAAAATCTTTGAAAATTGGAAGTGCAGAAATATTACTTTTTTTTATTATTAAACCTTTAGAAAGATTTTTCTTCATTAATTCTGTTTGAACTACCCATTTATAATTGTCTGAATTGATAGACATTATATAAATTTTTTTTAAGAAGAAAGTGAATAAATTTATAATACTTAAAGATAATCTAGGTTTTAGTATTAAATCATTATGAAAAAAAATGATTACCTCACAATTAATTTTTATTGGTGGTGGAACATTCGCTAAACATATACATTTTTCAATTTTATCTTTAACAGACTTATAGTAGCTTCTTCTTTTAATCTCTGAATTTGATATAAATTGATGCCTAGTATTTTTTAATTTACTAAAATCATTAAGACTTATTCTAGAATCAAGGAGAAAAAAATAATCTCTTAATTTATCATCTGGAATTTTCTCTAATATAATTTCAAGAATTTTTTTTCCTCCAGCGCTATTTATGTAAGTACAATCAAATACTTTCATTTAATAAGTTTAGAAATTAAATTTTTCAATCCTCTAAGAATACCAAAAACAAACCAATAAAATGTGTAAATGTTGAGCTTAATTTTATTTTTAAATAGTTTGAATAATTCTGTTTGAAAATTGACAAATTTTAACTTTCCAACAAAAAAATCATTAATTATTATCTGTAAAATCATCCCAAGCGAGGCTTGAGAATACTGCCTAGCTATTTTATTTAAATTATGACTCTTAAACAATTTTATAGCATGAGGTCTTATATTATATTCTAAAGAAATTCTATTTAAATTACTATGCTGTGTATTATGAATCCTATAGTTAAACATTGGCTCCTTAGTCAAGTATATGTAGTAATCAAGTAAATTAACTTTAAAAATCAAAAATAAATCATGTGCAGGACCAACTTCAAAATTATACTTAAGATTATTGTTTGATATTAAAGATGATCTAAAAATTGTTGCAGGACAAGGCAAAATATCTCCTTTGAAAAGAAAATCTTTTAAGAATTCATGCCTAGCCCAAATTTTGTCTTTACTAATTCTTGGTCTAATTTTGTTTAACCTTTTTCCCTCTTCATCAATTAATTTTAAGCAACAAGATATCATTCCAATTTTTTTGTTTGAATCTAACTTTTTAATTTGAGTTTCTAATAGATGTTCTTCCATTATATCATCATCATGAGTAATCATTAAATATTCGTTCTTAGTATAATCAAATGCTTTATTTACAAAATTGAAATCATTTAATTCATTTCTCAATCTAATGATTCTATTATCTTTGAATTGATTAATTATTTTCGAGGTCCTTTCGTCTGAACCATTGTCAAGTATTACTAGATCAAAATTTGTAAATGATTGAGATAAAATAGCATCAATAGCTAATTTTAAATAATTTGGCCTATTGTATGTTGTTAATACAATGGTGATTTTACTCATTTAAGATATTTTATAATTGATTTAAGAAGTTTTCAATCTCATGATGAAGCCTATCAAACATTTCATCAGTCATTCCATGATGTAGAGGGAGAAGTACACCTCTTTCCATAACTGCATCAGCATTTGGATAACCATCTTTATTTATTCGATATTTAGCAGAGTTCATCATAGGCTGCCTTATTATATTTCCAGTAAAAACAACTCTTGTCTGAATTTCTCTCTTTTCAAGAAAAATTTGAAAATCTTTTCTCTTAAAATTAGAATTTTCATTAATTAATATCGGATAAGCTAACCATCCTGTTTTAGTGTTTTTAGTTTGTTCTGGTATAGAAAAAAATTCATTGTATTTAGAAAAAAATTCATTTTGTTTTTTAAAGTTTCTTTCTCTAATCTCAATATTATTATTTAAACTTTCCAACTGAACAAGCCCAAATGCAGCTCCAAGTTCATTGCCTTCAAGATTATATCCTGCAACCTCAAATACAAACTTTGCGTCATAATCAATTCCACCAATATCAATATTAAATCTATTTTCAATTGCCTCACTTTTTTCATCAAATAACGATGAACTCCTTCCCCAAGATCTAAGCAACTTTGCTTTTTCAACCACTTTTTGGTCATTTAACATTAGTGCACCTCCATTTCCTGCACAATTAATTATATGTGATCCATAAAAGCTTGTAATTGACATATCAGAGTATGACCCAGAAGACTTATCATTTAGTTTACCACCCAGAGTATCTGCAGAATCTTCAATTATTACTAAATTATATTGTTTTGCTATTTTAGAAATCTTTTCCCAGTCACATATATTTCCCATCAAGTTTGGAGCTAAAATTGCAACTGTTTTATCATTAATCATTTCCTCTATTTGGTCGGGATCAATGCAATATGATAATGGCTCAACATCAACAAAGGCAGGAACTAATTTATTTTTAATGAGACATCCTACGGTTGTACCAAATGTCAAGGCTGGAGTTATAACTTCGCTTCCCTCGGGGAAATCATAAGATTCAATACCTATATACAATGCTGATGATCCTGAATTCACATATAGACATGATTTTTTATCAAATAACTTTGCAATTTGAGATTCAAATTTTCTTGAATAATTTCCCATTTGAGTGGACTCATTTAAACATTTTACAACTGCATCAATTTCTTTTTGACCATAAACAGTTTTAGCGTAGGATATTTTTTTCATTTTAATGTTAAGTATTTTTTTAAATCATTTATAATTAAATCTTTTGCTGGAGAATTGCTATAAAAACCTTTATACCAGTTAAGAGTATATTCTATTGAATCTTCAGCAGATAATTTTGGTGTCCATTTAAGTATTTTTTTACTTTTAGAAATGTCTAGTTGTAAAAATTTAGATTCTTTTTTTGTTTTATCATTCTTAATTCTAATATTAAAGTTAAGCCCCTTGTTTTTAATAATATCTATAATCTGTTGAACTGATATTGGTTTATTATTCTCTGGACCAAAATTCCAGGAACCTATATATCTTTCTGGATTTGAGTCTAGCTTTTTTGCTAAGTGAATATATCCAAAAATTGGATCTAAAACATGTTGCCAAGGACGAACTGAATTTGGATTTCTTATTATTAATTTCGAACCTTCATAACAACACCTAATTACATCTGGAAGAAGTCTATATGGAGACCAGTCTCCCCCTCCAATTATATTTCCAGCTCTAACGGTCGAAATATTAATATTCGTACCTGAAAAAAAAGATGATGAATATGAGGAAACTAATAACTCTGAAGCTGATTTACTTGAACTGTATGGATCTTTACCACCGAGTTTATCTGTTTCTTTAAAACTAACTTTATTCTCATTATTCTCATATACCTTATCTGTAGTAATTATTATAACGCTACATTTATCTAGTTCTCTTAAAGATTCTAGTAGATTCAATGTTCCATTAAAATTTGTATGATATGTTTCAACTGGGTCTTCGTATGAATCCATGACGATAGGTTGAGCTGCTAAATGAAAAATAAAATCAGGATCAAACTTTAAAATTTCTTGTTTTAAAATTTCATAATTTTTAACATCAGCTATGACAGAATTAAAATTTTTCGAAAATGATAAATTGTCAAAAAGATTAGGATTTGTACTAGGTTTTTTTGAAAAACCTTTGACCTTAGCTCCATAAAAATCTAATATTAGTGATAGCCAGGATCCTTTAAATCCAGTATGTCCAGTAATAAAAACTTTTTTATTTTTAAAAAAACTTAAAACATTTTCTTTTACCATAGTCTCCATTTAGCTTTGTTTGAGCTCCATAATTTATTCAAATAGGTTTTATCCTTAAGTGTATCCATTGGCTGCCAAAATCCATCATGTTTATATGCTGAAAGTTGACCCTCTTTTGCTAATGTTTCAAGAGGCTTTCTTTCCCAGATTAAATTATCTGTATCATCTAAATATTGAAAAATATTTTGTTCACAAACAAAAAATCCTCCATTAATCCAGTCTACATGTTTTTTATTTTTTTCTTGAAACTCATTAACTATATTTTTATCATCTATATTTAAAACAGCAAATCTACCTTCTGGTTTAACAGCTGTCACTGTGCATGCTGTTTTTTGATTTTTATGAAATTCTAAAAGTTTATGAATGTTTATGTTAGATAATCCGTCGCCATATGTTAAGAAGAAAGGCTTTTTATCTGTATACTTTTGAATTTTAGATATTCTGCTTCCAGTCATTGAATTTAATCCAGTATCAACCAGAGTAATCTTCCATTTTTCATTTCTCTTGTTGTGAATAATAGTTTTATTTGAGAAAGTATCTACAGTAAAATCATTATAATTCAAATAATAAGATTTAAAGAAATTTTTAATAATCTCTCCTTTATAACCAAGACATATTACAAACTCGGAGTAACCATAGTAATAATAGATTTTCATTATATGCCAAATAATAGGCATATCTCCAATCTCCACCATTGGTTTTGGTTTAACATTTGTAACTTCCATTAGCCTGGTACCATGACCTCCAGCAAGAATAACTACTTTCATATTATTGTTTTTTTTGATTTAAATGATTTAATAATTTTTTTTAGAACCATGTTAGAAACATATTTTGATTCAAACTCTTTAGAATTATTTGAAACTAAAAAATTATACATATTTTTTTGATAATTTTCAAAATCTTTTTCGTCAATTTTAGATATGAATTTAAACATTTCATCCACATTCTTAAATTTTCTGTAATCAATAAAAGTATTACTAGGAATTTTATGATGGATATTGTCTGAACCAAGATAAATAGGAATAATTCCATTAATAAAGCAATCAAATATTTTTTCTGTAATAAAGAAATCTACGTCTTTAACATTTTCAAAACACAAACAAAATTTATGTTTATCAAGAGCCTCCTGTTTACTGTTTACAACCCCTCTGTAGAAATTATAAGATTGAAATACTAATTTTTCAATTTTTAATTTTAAAAGAATTAAAATTAAAATTTTACCTAATATTCTAAATAATTTATTTTGACTTAAGAATTTGAAATAATTATATATTTTTGGGAACTTATAGCTTTTATCCCAACCATATCCATATAAATTAAAAACTTCAGGTTTATCTTTAAAAAACTCAAATACTTTAATTCTTTCAGAGTATAATTCATTTTCATAATTTGAAAATTTATTAGAAGAGATATTACATATTAGATTAGGTCTTTGACTAAAAGATTTATATTTTTTTGGTTTTAAATCTTGACTAAAATTAATTGGAAAGATTTTTTTATAATCGATAATTTTATCGTACCAGCTAAATACAAGATCAAATTTATCATAATAGCTTTTTCTATATATAGCAGGTATTACAGCGATACTTTCAAGGGCAATTAATACATGGAGCTTATCTTTGTTATTTATTTTTTTTTTATAATCTGAATATATAATAACATCCGCATTATTAGGGTCAAATATATCATGAGTGTTAATATTTACAGACAAAGAATTAAAAGAGCTCTTTAGATAGTTCCAAAATGTAAAATCTAAATCATTAAATTCTTTTTCAAATAATTTATTATTTTGAAAAGCTTTGTCTACTACAAATGAAATATTATTTATTTTCATTGATAAATTTATCAATAGTTAATTTTAGATAATCAATCTTTTCACTAATGTCATAGTGATGATTTCCAATAAAAAATCCATGGTTATGAACTTTATCTGCATTTATAAGTTGATGAAAAATTTGAAAATTAAAGTATTTTATTACTGGATTATTTACAAAATTACCTGTTACTATAGGTCTAGTTTCAATTCCTGATTTTATTAAAAATTTAATTAATTCATGTCTATTTAAATTTGATGATTCCTTAATTATAAATGAGAATCCAAACCAAGAGCTTTTACCAATTTCATTTTGTATTATAAAATCTTTATTGTTTGAAAATATTTCTTGAAAATACTTTGCATTATTAATCCTATTCTCAATAAATAATGGCAATTTCTTTAATTGTTCTATTCCAATTGCTCCAGAAATTTCAAGTGGTCTTAAATTATATCCAGGTAAAATAAATTTGAATTGCTCTTCAAAAGGGTCCATAGATTTTGTATGAATCATACTCTTATTTGGAAGGTTTCTTGTCCATCCATGAGCCCTAAGACTTAAAATTATATGATATAACTCCTCATCATTTGTAACTATTAATCCACCCTCCATTGTTGATATATGATGGGAATAAAAAGATGAAAAAGTTCCAATTTCTCCAAAAGTTCCTGCTTTCTTATTTTCAAATTCAGCTCCCATTGATTCACAATTATCTTCAACTATTATTATTTTTTTTGATTTTGTGATTTCTTTAATTTTATTAAAATCATTAGGATTACCTAAAAGATTAACTAAAACTAAAAGTTTAGTTTTTTCAGTTATTGCATTAGCTAATTGTTCAAGATCATAATTTAATGTATTCAAGTCTACATCAACAAATTTTAACTTTAAACCATATTGGAGTAAAGGGTTGTAAGTAGTGGACCATGAAACAGCCGGAACAATTACTTCATCTCCTCTTTTTAGAGGATTATCCTTCCTGTAAAAAAGAGATGCAACAGCAAGTAAATTTGCGGATGAACCCGAATTGACCATGACAGAAAATTTAGTTCCAATATACTTTGAAAATGCATTTTCAAACTTATCAACATACCTACCCATAGTGTAACGATCACTATCAATAACTTTTTTAATTGCCTCAATTTCTTTATCATCCCAAGTTGAAGACGATAGGGGGTATTTATTTGTCATAATTTTTCTTAAAGTATTTATAAGTTTCTCTAATACCAGAATTAATTGTATAATTTGATTTCCAGCCTAATTTTTTTGCCTTAGAAACATCCAATAACTTCCTCTTCATTCCAGTGGGCTTAGACAGATCATAAGTAAATTTAACTTTATAATCAATTACGTTAGAAATGATTTGGTAATACTCCTCAATTGAATAGTCTTTTCCAGTTCCTACATTTAAAATTTCAGGAAGAAGGTCAAAATTTTTAATAGAGAAACCTATAAAGTCAGTAAAATCCTTTATGTACATAAATTCTCTTTTAGAAGTACCATCTCCCCATATTTCTACAGAAGCTTGATTTGAATGTTTAGCATGATGGATTTTTTGAATTACACCAGGTATCATGTGTGAAGACATAGGGTCAAAATTATCATATGGTCCATAAAGGTTACATGGTATAATTGTTTTATAATTTAAATTATTATAGTTATGTATATGGTTTATAAGTTTTAGAGCTAATATTTTTGCTAGAGCATATCCTTCATTTGTTGGCTCAATTTTACCACTTAATAAATCTTTTTCTTTAATTGGATTATCATAGTCTCTAGGATAAATACATGAGCTTGAGATATTCAAAAAGTTTGTAACTCCAGAATCTAAAGACTCTGAAATAAGATTTATAGCCATTAATGAATTGTCTAATAAAAAATCATAATTAGAATTAATGTTTTTGAGAATTCCCCCAACCTTTCCAGCTGAATGAATTATAAAATCCGGTGAATTTTTTTTAAAATAATTTTTAACAGAAGTCTTATCTAAAAGATTTAACTTAGAGCTTGAAGGTGCTAAAACTGAAAATTCATTTAAAACACCTGACTTCAAAATATTTTTACCAACAAAACCAGTAGAACCGGTTAATAGAATTTTATTCACTTTATCACGAATTAAGAGTTAATTCTTTTTTTGCTTGATTTAAATCACTAATTACCATTTCATCCACAAGCATATCAAAACTGTATTTAGGGTTCCATTTCAAAATTTTCCTAGCTTTGGATGAATCGCCTAGAAGGTTTTCTACCTCTGTTGGTCTAAAATAATTGGGATCTATTTCTACAACTATATCTCCCTTTTTTAATTTAGATTTATCTGATACTTCATCAACAATACCAACCTCATTAAGACCATCTCCCTTAAATTTTATTTTAATGTCTAATTTTTCAAATGCTTTTATTGTAAAATCTCTTACAGATAAATTTAAACCTGTTGAGATTACCCAATCATCTGGAGTCTTGTGTTGAAGTATCAACCACATTGTCTCAACATAATCTTTTGCATGCCCCCAGTCTCTTTTAGCATTTAAATTTCCCAATTTTAATTTACTTTGAACACCCAAACTAATTCTTGCAACAGCTCTTGTAATTTTTCTTGACACAAAAGTTTCACCTCTTAATGGAGATTCATGATTAAAAAGTATTCCATTTGATGCAAAAATTTTATAAGCCTCTCTATAATTTTTTGTAATCCAGTATGCATATAATTTTGCAACTCCATATGGACTTCTTGGATAGAATGGAGTCATTTCATTTTGTGGAATTTCAACAACCTTTCCGAATAGTTCACTTGTACTAGCTTGATAAATTCTAATCTTTTCTTCAAGATTTAAAAGTCTAACAGCCTCTAAAATTCTTAAGGTTCCTAATCCATCAATATTTGCAGTATATTCAGGTGTATCAAAACTTACTTTAACATGACTCATTGCTGCTAAATTATATATTTCATCAGGGTTTATATCTCTGATTAGGCGTGTAATATTAAGGCCATCTGATAAATCACCATAGTGAAGGTTAAATGAAGAATTTTTTGATTTCTCTTGAAATAAATGGTCAATTCTTTGTGTATTGAATGAAGACGATCTTCTCTTAATTCCGTGAACTATATAGCCCTTATTTAAAAGAAATTCTGAGAGATAGGCTCCGTCTTGACCTGTTACACCTGTTATTAATGCTACTTTTTTCTTTGTCATGAATCTATTTTTTTTAGTTGTTTATTTAATAACTCATAAATAATATCACAATCATTTAATGTTGATAATCTATGAGCAATTATAATCTTTGTTATATCTTCTTTTAAATTCTTAACAGAATCCATAACTGCTTTTTCGGTTAAATTATCCAATGCTGAAGTTGCCTCATCTAAGATTAACACCTCTGGCTTATTATATAAAGCTCTAGCCAAGCCAATTCTTTGCTTTTGTCCTCCAGATAGTTGGACACCACGTTCTCCTACTCTTGTATTTATACCTTTTTCCAGACTATTTATAAATTTCTCTAGTTGTACTTGGTTTAAAAGTTCTTTAATCAAAGATAAATCTATCATATTATCTGGAACTCCTAATGCAATATTATTTAGGATTGAGTCGTCTGTCAAATAAATGGTTTGAGAAACATAACCAATTTTGTTCCTCCAGGATTGTGTCATTTGTAGCCCATCAACACCATCAATCAAAATTTTTCCTGAGATTGGTTTATGAAGCCCCACTAATAAATCTACAAAAGTACTTTTACCTGAACCTGATTCTCCAATGATTCCTATAGTTTGTCCACTATTAATATTTAAATTTACCCCTTTCAGAGTAATGTTTTTTGTATTATAACCAAAATCAACATTAGAAAATTGGATGCTCTTTTGAAATTTAAAATTAGGTTTACTAGTACTTGAATCATTATAATCTTCAGCGTCTTTTAACTCATTATAAATGATGTTAACAGACGGGTAATGAAATTTTAGTAACTGGCTAACAGCTATAATTTTATTTACTGAAGGTATCATCTTAAAAATAGCAGCAACAAAAACCCCTAAAATGGTTATTAAACTTTCCGCTTCTCTTCCTTGGTATAATAAAATCGAAATAAAGCTTAATAGTCCTAGAATTGAAACTAATTCAAGATAAAACCTTGGTATTTGAGACAAAGTTCCCATCCTAGCATTCAACATTTGTTTCAAATTATTGTTTTTTGAATACTGTTCAATATAGATATGTGTTTTGCCTAAGATTAATAGATCCTTTATTCCTCCTAGACCTTCAAAGAGGGTCTTTGATACTTTTACATCAAATTTTTCTCTTAACTCTCCCCATTTAGATAGCTTCTTTTTTGTAAACTGAAAGAATAAAACTGATAAAAAACCATAAAAAATACCAATAGAAATTGCCCCAATTGGCTCTATAAAGATTAATGTCATTATAATAGCAAAAAGAAATCCTAATTCAAGAACTAGACTAATTAACGAAGATAGAAAAGCAAAAAAATAATTAACTTCCACCTGTAGGTTTTTTATTAATCCTGAGGCATTTGAATTTAAGTGAAAATTATATGGGCGCTTTAAATAACTTGCAAATAAATTATTAGATATGGTAGCTACAACATTATTAAGAAAAGTATTCTGTCTATAAGTTAAAAAAACTTGATATAATGTTTTAATGATATATAAGAATAGAATAACTCCCAAAAAGAAAAAAACAAAGTCTCTGTGAGAAAAATTTGGAAAAAAATCTTTTAGCGTCCGTAAAGCATAATTATTTTCAACCATTTCAGGATCAATCAAAATGTTTATCATAGGAATTATAATACCTAATCCAAAAACTTCTAAGATCATCCCTATAAAAAGCAGTATTACAAGAATTATGATTCCCCGTCTTTGTCTGTCAGTAATTAAAGAATTTATTTTAAATAAAATATCTAACATGATACATGTTTTTAAAAACCAAATTATAATTTATTGAAATCGCTTGGATTAAGTAATTTAAGGTTGTGAATTTTATTAAGAGATGACTTTGAGCTTAAGTTAAACAATTTAATTCCATTTGATTCGCAAAGATTAGTTAGATACTCAAAGTCCTTAATTATAGTAGGTAGATCAAAATAAAATGAAGATTTAGTGTTGGTTTTGAAAATAACACTTAAGATATTCTTAAGAGGAATAGTTCTATCACCTTTTAAAATCTCTTTAAAGAATATGTACAATAATCTAAAAATTGAATTAGATCTATAATGAGTATAATCTTTTTCATATTCAGGCAAATCAATTCCTGATAAGTAAATCTCTTTACAACCCAATATAATTGCTAGAGCAAGTGAATGAATAGCTACAGTTGAACCAGAAGAATAATGAGAGTCTAGATTATAAAGATCCCTTAAATATTCTTGAATAGTTATATTTTTTTTGTATTTACAACAATTAAGAGGCTCTTTTAAAGCTAGTCCTGGGTTTACCTGATAATCAGTTTGATTATTACAGTCAAGACCGTTAAAATGTCTTTGATCATACTCGAACCAAGGGATTTTTAAATATTGATTTATTTTTAGATAGTCAAGAGAAATAGTTGAATTTAATGCAGAATTTGAGAAAACGAATTTAGTTCCTTTAAATTTATTTAATAAATCATAATGTTTATCAGGTCGTGGAAAAATTGAATTTGCAGCTACCCAATAATCAATTTGACGTATTTCTCTAATTCTCTCGGGAATATCACCCATTGAGATTAAAATACCATCAAATTTTTCAAATTCAACTTCCTCGATACTAGGTGCTCCACCTAATATTAAACACTTTTTATTAGATTCTTTGTTTAGTAAGTACTTAAAATCGTCCATAAACTAATTATCAATAAAATTTCGTAGATATTTTGAAAGGTGAACTAAATATTAAGCTTGAAAAGAAGTTTATTATTACTTCAAAAAATAAAATTGAACAATATTTAACGAGTTTACCTTTTTACCATGTTGTTCTCCCCCCATCAGCAGCAATTATTGCACCATTAATGTAACTTGATGCATCACTCAGCAAGTATATAATAGACCCATTGTATTCATTTTTTTTAGCCATTCTGTTCATTGGAATTTTAGAGTTTATTTTTTTAATAAAATCAGGATTTTGGTTGTTTTCTACTCCACCTGGACATAAGGCGTTACATCTTACCCCTTTTTTTGCCCAGTAAGTTGCAACATATCTTGTCAGCCCTATTAGACCTGTTTTAATAACTGAGTACGTAACTGGCTTTACAGGCTGTTGGTTATCAGGCAAATCTTTTCTTACATATAAACTTTGGTCTGGAGCAATTAACCCTAAATCTGATGAAATATTGATTATACTTCCACCTAATGGATTATTTGCAATCTCAGTCCCAAAATATTTAATACAAAGAAAACTTCCTTTTAGTCCAACATTTAAATCATCATTCCAATTCTGTATGTCAAAATGCTCAAGCCTACTAAATGAATTATTAGAGTCTTCAACTTTTGGATTATTAGCTGCATTATTAATTAGGCCATCAATTTTTTTAAAATCATTTTTTAATGTTTTAATTTTTTCTATGAAAGACGACTCATCGCTAATATCAATTGAATATCCTCTTGAGTTTACATTATATTTCTTGTTTATTGAATTAGCCTGCTGATCTAGCTCCTTCTGACTTAGATCAATTAAAATTGGATTACCATGATACTCAGCTATTATTTCAGCAAACTGAGATCCTAATAATCCCAAAGATCCCGTTATTACTATATTTTTGTTTTTTAATGTAAACATCTTACTCTATTTATTTTATAGCATAACCAATTAGCATTAGCTCTTTAGACCATCTAAAAAATTTGATTTTTGACCTGTGAGGAACAAAGAAACTTACTAAAAAACTAATTATGTTTATAAATGGATATTTCCAAGTTATAGGGAGTTGTCTAAATCTGTAAACTTTTATTGATTTAAAATCAGTCATCATTAGGATATCCCTTAATGAGACCTTTGTAAAAGGTTTCACATGCGTATGATCATCGAAATATATTTGATAATTTGCCTCCCAATCCGGAATAAAACATAAAATTTTTCCGCCAGGCTTAAGCACTCTTTTTGCCTCAGTAAGATACTTTTGAGGATCTTGAAGATGTTCCATTAACGATTTACTGTAAACACAATCAAAGTAATTATCAGGAAATGGCCATGTATCTTGTTCAACATTAATGCCAGTTTTAATTTTTAAATTCTGCTTAAATAAATTACCCGCACTATCAGAAATATCAATGCCATAACAATCCAAACCAAGTTTTTGGAATTCATTTAAAAACTCTCCTCTCCCAAATCCTGGTTCTAGAAACTTATCATTTGGCTTAAGGTTAAAATTTGAGAAAATATATTTTGCAAGCTTACCAGGGTATGAATTTAAGGGACGTGAGTCTTCATTATAAATTGTATTAATATAATCTGACATATTAATTAATTATAGTTTTTGTTTGACCGCCATCTATAACAAAACAGGATCCTGTTATAAAAGAGGCTTTATCTGAACAAAGAAAGAATGCTAATTCAGAAACCTCTTCAGGTTTTCCAAATCTCTTCAAGGGGACTTGACTCTCTATCATTTTTTTTACAGCTACCGGATTATCTTTAAGTTTTCTATCCCAAGTACCATCTTGAATAAATATATTGCCTGGTGCAATTGAATTAACCCTAACATCAGGCCCAAGTCTTCTTGCAAGTATCTTAGAATATGATTCTATGGCTGATTTTGCGACTGAATAAGACACAGGTGCTCCAAGATCTTCTATTCCTGCAATTGATGTGATAAAAAGTAATACCCCTTTTGTTTTTTTTAAATCATCTAAAAAAATTCTAGAAGAAAAAACAGGTGAATTAAAATTTGTTTGCCAAGATTCATCCCATTCATCAAAGTCTTGAATATATTTATTCGAACCTGATCCATTTCCAACATTACATATAACTATATCAATATTACCATCTGAATTTTTTAATATTTTTTTTCTTACAAGTGATAGTTCGTCAGTTTTAGTTGCGTCACAATTATAGAAAAAAACCTTTTTGCCTAAGTCTTGTTGTAAGTCTTGTTCTAGATTTTTAGCCTTATTCCTTGATATTATATGGACAATATTTTTTTCATGCAAAAATTTATTAGACATACTTAAGCCAATTCCTTTAGTTCCACCTATTATTACAACATTCTTTATCATTGCTTAATTTAATTCTTCAACAACTTCAATAATATTTCCCTCAGGATCATAACAATATACAACTTTAACTTTTCCATCAGGAGAGGTTTGAATCGTATTAATTGCACCTCCTCCATTTTCAGAAATCAATTCAAAACATTCTAAAATGTTTGAAACAGTTAATGCTATATGAGAACAACCTACTCTATTTGATAATCTAGGTAGATCATTGTTTTTATATGGATGTGAATGATACTTTAATAATTCCAATGTTATGTTTTCTTTCAATGCCAATTTAGCACATTCCAATTTAACATTATTTAGACCGACTAGCCTATCAATGTACTCTCCTGTTTCAACTTCTCTTGAAACTTCATTGAAGCCAATATTTAGATAAAAACTTAGACATTTTTCTAAATTATTTACCACTATACCCGTATGTCTTAAATTTTTAATCAT
>TARA_B100001057_G_scaffold148963_1_pt1 | contig 17993 bp, 16 predicted proteins | sample TARA_B100001057 | Tara Oceans TARA_B100001057 (sample SAMEA2621839) | marine metagenome | biome: marine biome (ENVO:00000447); feature: surface water layer (ENVO:00002042); material: "saline water (ENVO:00002010), including plankton (ENVO:xxxxxxxx)" | depth 5 m
TCCAGCCTTAGAATCTGTTACCCAATTTGTTGATAAATTTGTTGGAAATGTATCAGGTGGATTACAATAATAGCATGATGAATCGTCAACAGTTGCAAGAGAATCGTAGTTAAAAGCTGATGAATCCATGCAGCCCAAAATAGACGGAGACCATGCAGCAATAGCATTGTCTAATTGACTCTCAATAGATGAAAAAGAACTTGTTGTTAAACAAAAAAGAGGGCATAATGTAGTATATGAACGATCGGGATAGACGACGAAGTAACTTGGAGTATAATACAGTTGATAGTTAATAGCAACTGGTGATACATTATTAGCGATTGGAAATGAAGCACCGTGAGTGCTTATGAAATTTGCAATAGCTGAGCTATCAGTATTTCCGTTAACTTCTAGTCCTAAAAATCTCGCAGCGTTTGTTCCATTTGGGCCATTAGTCTGAAAAGAGTTTTCAGTTCCGCTTGCATAGGCAACACATGAACCACAAGTTACGCTTAAAAGTTCTAAAACCACAACGTAACCACTATCTAAATAACTGTAAAGATTGTGAGAAGTTCCGTTTATGTCAGTAACAGTAAAATTAGGAGCATATCCTCCACCGCCCAGTAAACCAGTTTGAGAAAAAGAAGAAAAATGAAAAAGTATTAATAATGTAAATAAGTAAATTTTTTTCATAATATTTAAAATTTATACCACACAAATTTAATAAAAAAAGAAAAAAATTCAACTCAAAATACTAGATTAAATTATATTTGCTTTTATGAAAAAGCAATGGCAAGAAATTATTAATAATGCTTGGGAAGACAGAGATCTTTTACAAGACAATAAAACTCAAAACACAATTCATCAAATTATAGAAATGGTTGATAAAGGTAAGTTGCGAGTTGCTGATAAATTAGAAAACAAATGGAAGGTTAACGATTGGGTGAAAAAAGCAATTATAATGTATTTCCCTACCCAAAAAATGGAAACCATTGAAATTGGTCCATTTGAATTTCATGACAAAATGAAATTAAAATCCAATTATAAAGAACTGGGAGTTAGAGTAGTTCCACACGCAATTGCAAGATTTGGTGCTTTTATTGCAAGTGGAGTAATAATGATGCCATCATATATTAATATTGGAGCATATGTAGATTCCGGCACTATGGTAGACACTTGGGCTACTGTAGGCTCATGCGCTCAAGTTGGTAAAAACGTACACCTTTCAGGTGGTGTAGGCATTGGTGGTGTTCTTGAGCCTATTCAGGCAGCACCAGTAATAATTGAAGATAATGTATTTGTAGGATCTCGATCAATTGTTGTAGAGGGCGTAAAAATTGAGAAAGAAGCTGTACTTGGAGCTAATGTCGTACTTACTGCATCAACAAAAATCATAGACGTTAGTGGTAAAAAACCCAAAGAATTCAAAGGAATTATCCCTTCAAGATCTGTAGTAATTCCAGGATCTGTCAAAAAAGACTTTCCCTCAGGGGAATATTCAGTTCCATGTGCTCTAATAATTGGAAAAAGAAAAGAAAGTACGGATAAAAAAACATCATTAAATGATGCCCTTAGAACCTATAAAGTAGCGGTATAATGCGAATTGGTTTTGATGCAAAAAGAGCCTTTTCCAATTTTACTGGACTTGGAAACTACTCAAGAGATACAATAAGAGTATTGTATGATTATTTTCCAGAAAATCAATACTATCTTTTTTCGCCAATAATAACAAATAAACCAAGATTAGAATTTATCAATAATAATCTAAATATTATTTCCCCAAAAGGAATTATTAACAAGCTTTTCCCATCATATTGGAGATCAAAAAATATAATAAAGGATCTTAAAAAAAATAAAATTAATCTCTATCATGGTCTCAGTCACGAACTTCCCATTGGAATTGAGAAAACTAAAATAAAGACCGTTGTAACAATTCACGATCTTATTTTTCTGAGATTCCCAAATCTATTCACCAAAATTGACAGAAAAATTTATGAGAAAAAGTTTCGCAGTGCATGTGAAAATTCTGATAAGATTATTGCAGTAAGTAATCAAACAAAAAAAGATATAATTAATTTTTTTGATATCAAAGAAAAGAAAATTGAAGTTATTTATCAAGGATGTAATCAGGTATTTAAAAGCGAAAAAAAAACAAATGAAATATTAGAAGTTAAGAAGAAATTTAATCTTTTTGAGGATTATCTTTTATATGTTGGCTCCATAGAGGAAAGAAAAAATTTAATGACACTTTTACATTCACTAAAGGACCTTCAAAATAGAAACTTAATAATCATTGGAGATGGCAAGTCCTACAAAGAAAAATGCATACAATACATTAAAAAAAATAACCTCAGTAAAAAAGTAAAGATTTTGACTGATTTAAATCTACATGAAATTTCTTGTATATATCAAAATGCAAACATTATGATATACCCATCGATTTTTGAAGGCTTTGGCATACCTATATTAGAGGCACTGAATAGTAAAATTCCAGTAATTACTTCAAAAGGTGGATGTTTTCAGGAGGCAGGAGGTGAAAATTCCTTATATGTTGATCCAATGTCTAGTGATGAAATATCAAATTCAATAATTAAAATTGATAATGACTCTAAACTTAGAAAGAAAATGATTCAACTAGGATATGAACATGCTCAAAAATTTGATGATAAAATAATTGCTCAAAATTTAATTAAAGTTTATCTATCATTATGAAAAATCAAGAAATAAAAAATTGTGTTAATATTCTTAAAGAGGGCGGGATAATTTTGTATCCAACAGATACAATTTGGGGAATTGGATGTGATGCAACAAATGATGCAGCTGTAAAAAAAATTTATGAACTTAAAAAAAGATCTAAAAGTAAAGCTCTAATAATTTTGATCTCTAAATATGAAAATCTTTACAAATTGCTTGATCAAGTATCTCCAAATGCATATAAATACATTAACTCAACAAGCCCAACAACTGTCATTTTTGATAAGGTAAAAAACATATCAAAATTTGCTGTTGCCAAAAACGGAAGTGCAGCTATACGTTTACCCAATGATGATTTTTGCAAAAAAATAATTGATAAACTTGGAAAACCCATAATTTCAACTTCGGCCAATATAAGTGGTAGTTATAATCCAAAAAAATTTGATGAAATTGACACAAATCTAAAAGATAATGTCGATTATGTTGTAAATTTAAGAAAGGGTGAAATAATGGAAAAACCTTCATCAATAATTAAAATATTTGATGATGGTAAAATAGAAAAGATAAGATAGTGAATTTTAAAAAAGAATTAAAAAAACCAATATTTAATATTGTCAGCAATATAGCTGATAATCTTAATTACCCAACATTCGTTGTTGGCGGTTGGGTTAGAGATTTAATTCTTAAAAGAAATAGAAAAAATATTGATATTGACTTTGTTTGTGTTGGAAGTGGCATAATTTTAGCAGAAAAAGTCAAAAATGAATTAGGTGATGAAGCAATAATTAAAATTTACAAAAACTTTGGTACAGCAATGGTAAGTTACAAAGGAGAAAGCTATGAATTTGTGGGGGCAAGAAAAGAATCATATACAGAAAACTCAAGAAAGCCAATAACAGAAGATGGAACATTAGAAGATGATCAAAAGAGAAGAGATTTTACAATTAATGCGATGGCATTGCAGTTAAACAAAAATAATTTTGGATTTTTCTTAGATCCATTTAATGGTGTTAGTGATTTAAACAACAAAATAATTAAAACACCTCTTGACCCCAATTTAACTTTTAGCGATGATCCACTTAGAATGATGCGAGCAATAAGATTTGCTAATCAACTAAATTTTAAAATTCATCCAAATACTTTGAAAGGCATAAAAAATAATTCTAAAAGGTTAAATATTATTTCTCAAGAAAGAATAACAGACGAATTAAATAAAATAATTCTAAGTCAACAACCCTCTATTGGTTTTAAACTACTTTTTGAAAACCAACTTTTACAACAATTTTTTGAGGAATTTTGTCTACTTAAAGGTGTTGAAAAAGTAAACAACCACTCTCATAAAGATAATTTTTATCACACACTTGAAGTTTTAGATAATATTTCTAAATCATCCAACGATTTATGGCTAAGATGGGCAGCTGTTTTACATGATATTGCCAAGCCTCAAACAAAAAAATATGAGAATGGTGTTGGATGGACATTTCATGCACATGAATATATTGGAAGTAAAATGGTAAAAGGAATTTTTAAAAAATTAAAATTACCCCTTAATCAGAAAATGGAATTTGTAAAAAAAATGGTAGCACTTCATCTTCGTCCAATTGTTTTAGCTCAAGAAATAGTTACAGATTCTGCAATAAGAAGATTATTATTTGATGCTGGTGATGATATTGACAAGCTCATGCAACTGTGTGATGCTGACATAACTTCAAAAAATCCAATTAAAGTTAGAAGATATTTAGCCAATTTTCAATTAGTTAGAAAAAAACTAAAAGAAGTTGAAGAAAAAGATAAAATAAGAAACTTTCAGCCCCCCGTGAATGGCAACGAAATAATGAAGATGTTCAATATAAAAAAAGGTCAAGAAATTGGAAAACTAAAAAAACTAATTAAAGACGCAATTTTAGATGGGCATGTTAGAAATAACAAAAAAGATGCTATACTGTTCTTAAAAAATATGGCTGCAGAACTTAATATTAAGAAAAAATGAAATATTTAATTAGAATTACACTTGAATCTAAAGATGATATAATAAGAGAAATTGAAATTAATTCTGATGAAAAACTTGTTGACCTTCACAATTATTTGATTAAAATTTTTGATTTAGATATAAAAGAACTTGCATCTTTTTTTACTGTAGACAACGACTTAGAAATTCAACAAGAAATTCCTCTATTTTCTTTCGAAGAAAATAATCTTAAAATGGAAGATTTCAAATTAGAAAATTTGCTTTTTAAAAAAAATGACAAATTAATATATCTTTTTGACTATATGAAAATGTGGAGATTTTTAGTAGAGTTAATTGATTTTAAAGAAGGAATTACTAAAAAAAGATGTACAATGGAAATAGGTATAATACCGAAAAAAGCTCCTGAAGTTATTTTTTCTAGTGATTTCAGTAATGATTTTCTTGATGAAGAAGATGAAGAGTACTACTAAAAAATTAGTTGTAATTTTAGGTCCCACAGCAAGTGGTAAGACAAGTCTAGGTCTAAAAATTGCCAAAGAGTTAAATACTGAAATTATATCATCAGACTCAAGGCAATTTTATAAAGAGCTTAAAATTGGTTCTGCACCCCCATCTAAAATTGAACTTGAAACAATTAAACATCATTTTGTTCAACATTTATCAGTTCGTGACAACTATAGCATAGGTCAATTTGAAAAAGATGCTATTAAAAAAATTACATTTCTTTTTAAAAAACATGATATAATTTTGATGATTGGTGGCTCGGGGCTGTATATGGACGTCGTATGTGACGGAATTGACAGTATTCCCAAAACACCAAAAAATATTAGAGATAGTATTAATTTAAAGTTTGAAAAAAAAGGAGTTGAGTGGCTGAATAGAGAAGTTAAAAGAATCGATCCTCTTTTTTATAATAATGTAGATAAACACAATACACAAAGACTAAAAAGGTGCATTGAAGTATTTGAGACAACAGGTAAGCAAATATCTTCTTACTACAACAAAGCTCGAAAAAAAAGAAATTTTGAAATTATAAAAATTGGAATTTCAACTGATAGAGAAAAACTTTATAAAAAGATAAATGAACGAGTTGATTTAATGATTAAGAATGGACTCATTAAAGAAGCAAAATCACTTTTAAAATATAGAGATCAAAATGCCTTAAATACTGTAGGCTACAAAGAATTATTTAATTATTTCGATAAAAATTATTCCAAAGAGTTTGCAATTAATGAAATCAAAAAAAACACGCGTAGATTTGCCAAAAGACAAATAACTTGGTTTAGAAAAGACAAAAAAATTAAATGGTTTGTAAGAAATGAATTAAATCAAATCTTTGATTTTATCGCAAAATAGTAACAGTACCTTGAATTGGGTCATATCCATTTCCAAGTTCTATATGATAATAATATACACCATCAGGCACGTCGTTTCCATTTTCTGTTTTTCCGTCCCATGGATTTTCATAGCCAATTGACTCAAAAACCTTTCTACCAAATCTTCCCCAAACTTTTATTTCAGAATCACTGTACAAATATGCTTGCTCTAAATTCCAAAAATCATTAATTTGATCATTGTTTGGAGTAAAAACATTTGGCACACATTCAGGTGTCATAGCTGCTATTCTAAATAATGTATCTAAAATACATGCATTATTATCCATAACTTGAACTCTAAGTGGCCCAGGTGATAAGGATAGATTTGTGATACTGTCTGTGTCCCCATTTGTCCAGAGATAAGTGTAGGGATCAGTTCCTCCAAAAGCAGCAACTGATAATTCAACATCAAGATTTTCCAAATCACATTCAATTAAATCATCATCAGGATCTAAATTTACAAAAATAGGGTCAATTGTAAAAAAAGTATCAATTGTGCAACCGTCGCGATCTGTAACTTCAAGCCAATGGTCACCAGGACAAATATTTGCTTGTTGAGTTGCAAAACCACTTGAGGGACCCCATAAATACTTGTACGGTCCAAATCCCCACAAAAGTGAATCAGCAAATACGGTAGTTATTTCTAGATCAACAATATTAGATAATAAGTACCATTCAACAACTAAAGTGTCCTCAACAAAACAACCATTTGACTGATCTGTAGTTTTTACTGTATAAGTTCCTTGGCATAAATTAACTTCATTTGAGGAATCTCCAACTAAACTACCGTTAAAATCAAACCATTCGTATGTAAATGAAGATCCAGATGAAATCGGATCAATAAAAACTGAAGAAATATGATTTGTATCGTTATAAAAAACACTTGTTACCAAATCATATGGAATTAGATTGAAGCCAACGGAATCTGTATTACCACAAGAATCTGTAGCTATTACCCAGCATGTACTTGATAGAATATTACTAATTGATTGAGTGGTTTCACCAGTACTCCAAAGATATGTTACAGGTTGGGTTCCGCCTGTTGTTTGTATACTAGCGGATCCACCATCAGAACAAAGAGGATTATTTGATGAAGAATCTGAAATAAAAAATATTTCTGGCTCAAAGATTGTTATTGAGTCAGAAATTATACATCCATTGTTATCTGTGACTTCACATATCCAGTTTCCTGCACCAACAACAGTTTGTGATGAATTTATATTATTATTCCATGAAAAATTAAAAGGGCCTGTACCTCCAGATATTACAGCAGAAATCACTGTTAAACCACCGTAACAATCAATTGGATTATCATAATTATCAAAATATAATAAAAGAGAATCAGGTTGATTAAGGAAATAAGTTGCATTATATTCACAAAAGTTATTGTCAATGATATTTAACGAATAACTACCAAATGACAGGCCATTGATCGAATCAGTTGAGCCTAAACCATTTGACCAGTTAAACAAATACGGAAACTCACCACCAGAAACATTTACATTAATTTCGCCATCTAAAAATCCAAAACATGATGGAGATGTAAATTCTGGAACTACATCTAAAGGGCTGTTTTGATTTATGTCAAAATAAAAAGTCTGTTTACATCCTATAGAATCCTCTATTTCTAGAAAATAACTTCCAGCTAAAAGACTGTCAATAGTAGTACCCTGACCACTCCCCCCCCAATCATATGTATATGGGATATTTCCTCCAAATACAGAATCAATGGATATTGAACCTGATGCTTCGCCATAACATAATACATCGATTAAATTTTCAACCACAAAAATTTCAAAATTTGCTTGTAAAGTATCAATCAAAATTGTATCAGAACACCCGTAAATAGTATCCAAAATCACAATATCATATCCGTTACCTGGAGGTAACTCAAAACACCAATTTGAATCAGAATTAGACTGGAGCCAATAAAAAACTTCGTTTCCATTACCACCACTTATTGAATCAATTTGAAACAATCCTGAATCTGACAAACATTCTATTGGAATAATTTCAGAAACATAAGCTTGAAATGGAAGTGGTTCAGTTAATGTGAAAAAAGTATCAATAAAACATCCAAGACTGTCTTCAACAATCATACTATATGTGCCAGTAGAAAAATTATCAATAAATATGCTGTCAACAATATATGATGAATCAGATAATGCAGATAACTGAAAAAAATTGTTTGAAACTAATATATCATCGCTCCTGTATATTGTATCATTGTTAGAATCTAAAATATAATAATTGTAATTTCTATTGGAGTGAAATTTTCTACCTCCACTAACTGTGACAGTTATATTCCCATCTTGTCCTTGAAAACAATTAATATTTGATAATATTATACTATCAAATTTTACAGGAAATGGGTTACTTATTCTTCTAAACTCTGATGTATCTCTGCATCCAATTGCATCAGTTACAACAACATTATAAAACCCAGCTGAAACGTTAGTTAGTGTGTTTGTTGTATCACCAACTTGTGAAAGATTTGCACCCTGCAAATTAGAAGCCTTAAACCATTGATAAGTATAGTACTCATCACCTGTTGTATCATTAGGAAAGTAAAAACCCAAAGAATCAAATGTACTTGAGTCTGGATCAAAAACAATTCCTCCAAAAGTCGGAGCAAGTAGTATACCTGAAGAGTCTCCAAAACACCTAATTTTTTGTGACTGCCCCCAGCCAACAGTAACATCACATGGAACGAAAAAAATTACAGTGTCTGGAAAAGCGCCACTGGTTGTATTAAAAACAGTAACTCTATATTTTCCACAACTTAATGTACTTAGTGTATCATAATTTTGACTTAAAAAAGTTGTACTATCAATAATTTCAATCCAATTTGTTGAATCGTAAGGTTGATATTGCCATTCATCAGCTTCTATAATAACAATATTTTGGGAAAGACCAAGTTTTATATATCCTGTATCGTTATTACAACTTATCCCCTCAATTGATAGTGTATCTATTTGCGAAAAAACACTTGATATGCAAATAAAACAACAAAAAACACTAAGAATGATTTTTTTCATGTCTTAATTTTTACAAGCAAATATACCTAAATATTATTTTATTTCTAAATGGTATTGAAATCAATAACCCCACCCTCTTTTGCTAAAAAAGAATTTTCAAAAATACTTTTGCATTCAATTAATAGTTCATTTAAATCAGAATATCTTTTAGAATAATGGCCAATAATTAGCATTTTTACTTTTGACCTTTTTGCAATTTTTGCAGCATCGAATGTTGTTGAATGTCCTGTCTTTTTGGCAATTTCTGTGTGATTCTTAGAAAAAGTTGCCTCATGATAAAGTACAGTAACATTTTTAATCTTTGAAATAACATCATTACAAAATCTTGTGTCAGTACAATATGCATATGAATTGGGCTTAGTGGCTTCAATTGTAACTTCATTGTTAGAGATAATACTACCATTTTCTAAAGAAATATCTTTTCCTTTTCTTAAATCAGATATTTTTTCAAATGGTATATTATATTCTTCAATTTTATTTTTGATAATTTTTCTCTTGTATTTAATTTCTTTAAAAATAAATCCACTACAATCTATTGTATGATCAAGGATTAAATTTTTTATTTCCAATGAATCATCTGAAAATAAAACTGTTTCTTCATTTTTAGGAATTTCGTGAAAGAAAAGCGGGTAATTTAAAACTGTTTTTGAAGCAGATAGTTGCAAATTTATTATTTCTTTTAGCTCAATATGAGCATAAATATTCAGTTCTTTTTTTCTTCCAAGTAAATGCATGGTAGTAAGAAGTCCAATTAAACCAAAATAATGGTCACCATGAAGATGGCTTATAAAAATATGATTAATTCTTTGAAAACTTAAGTTATATTTTCTTAGTTGAACTTGGGTATCCTCACCGCAATCTATTAAAAAAAACCGCTCATTTACATTTAAAAGTTGAGCGGTTTGTTGTTTTTTTTCGGTTGGAATTGCTGAATCACATCCCAATATTGTTAATTTATATGACATTAATTATCAGAAATAAGCATTCTTTTTGAGACTAATTTGTTTTTTGATTTAAATATGTACGAGTAAAGACCTGAGGAAAGATATGATAAATCTATTTCAAGTTTATTAACCCCAAAGTTTGTTTGAATTTTTTTGTATTCTACAGTTTGTCCTAAACTATTAATAATAAAAAAGTCTACTAATTGATTCTTGCCAATTACAAAGTGAAAGTTTACTTTGCTAGAGACTGGATTTGGATATACGTCCTGTACTTCAAATGTGGAGGAATTTATTGGTTGAAACGCGGAAGCTGTATTTGAAATATCAATATAATAGTAATCAACAGTATCAACTTGGGTTAGACTCCCAATAAGAGGAATATTAATAGCTAAAGTTGATGTTGTCATTGTTATTGGGTAATACCCGATATCAGCAGAAGTTGGATCAGAAGTTGAAAAAAGCTGAGCACATGCATATGTTCCCCCTGGAAAAATACAGCTTGGTGGGTTACAGGAGTAATTAAAATTATTTGGCAATCCTGTTACACTAGTTAGCTCAATATTATCAATTGTAACATTTACGTTTAGACCACTTAGAGACACTGATGTGTCAAGCGGGGTAAGGACATCTATTTGAGCTAAGTAGGGCTGGCCTACAAAAGCTTCTGGTAAATTTGTGATTTCATCTGGATATATTCCAGGCGATGTAATTGTCAAATCAGGTGAACACTGACTATAAGATATGTTTGTTAAAAGTATAGTTGTTATTGTGAATAAAAGTTTTTTCATAATTAATATTTTATATTTCTAATTGTCGTTCGATTTCCTCCATGTCAATGAAATCATAAGCTTCTTGCAGAGTTGGAACAATATTTAAATTCTCATCAAAATTGAATTCATGAACAATTACAAATGAGCCTTTATTTTTGTAAACAATTTCATCAAATTTAACAAATTTATCTTTCAATAAGTTTATTTTATTTTTTTCTACCCCAGACAAGTCTGCAATAAAATTATTAACATTTTTGGATATATTCATTTTAGAGAAATCATTTTCATTAGATATTTTAAAAACAAGTATATTTTCCATTAATTTAGTCTATTAGCAAGTAAATATAAAACTGCCATTCTTATGGCAACACCATTTTCAACTTGATCTAAAATAATTGAATGCGCAGAATCAGCAACATCCGATGTTAATTCAACTCCTCTGTTAATTGGACCGGGATGCATAATAGTAATTTCATCATTTAAATTTTCAAGTATATTTTTATTTATTCCATATGTGTTAGCATACTCACGAAGTGATGGAAATAACTTTACATCTTGTCTTTCTAATTGAATCCTTAAAACATTAGCTATATCGCACCAATTTAATGCATCTTTCAAATTTGCAAAATAATTCACACCAAGATCTTTCAAGTACTTTGGCATCAGAGTCATGGGTCCACATACTGAAACGTTAGCCCCCAACATCTTTAGGCAAAAAATATTTGACAATGCTACTCTTGAATGTAAAATATCCCCAATTATTACAATTTTTTTTGAATTTAACTCACCAAACTTTTCTCTTATCGAATAAGCATCTAATAATGCTTGAGTAGGATGTTCGTGAGTTCCATCTCCTGCATTGATGATGCTTGCATTAATATTTCTTGATAAAAAAATTGAGGCTCCTGGATTAGGATGTCTCATCACCACCATATCGACCTTCATCGCAAGAATGTTATTTACTGTATCTAAAAGTGTTTCTCCTTTTTTTACAGATGAAGCAGCACTTGAAAAATTAAGAACATCAGCAGATAGTCTTTTTTCAGCTATCTCAAAAGATAGTTTTGTTCTTGTTGAATTTTCAAAGAACAAGTTAGCGATTGTAACATCTCTTAATGATGGAACTTTCTTTATTGGTTGATTAATTATTTTTTTAAAATTATCTGAAGTTTTAAAGATTAGATCAATATCTTTTCTGTTTAAATATTTGATTCCAAGCAAATGATTAACAGATAAATTTTCCATTATGTTGATTTTAAAATTAAAATATTCTTTAAATTTTCTCTACTGTCAATGTTAACAATTACTTTTTCAGAATCAATTGAATCAACCTTTTTTCCCACATAATTTGGCTCAATTGGAAGTTGTCTTTGGAATCTTCGGTCAATTAATGTTAAAAGCTCGATTCTATTTGGCCTACCAAAGGGCATCAAGGCGTCAATTGCTGACCTGACAGTTCTTCCTGTGAATAAAACATCATCAATTAAAACAACATCTTTTTCATCAACGTTAAAATTCATAGACATCTTATGAGGCACAATTGGTTTGGAGTGTCGTCTTAAATCGTCTCTATAAAAAGAAATATCAAGCTCTCCATACTTTATATTTTTAATTAAAATTTTTTGTAATTTTTTGTGAATTTGCTTTCCTATGTATTTTCCTCTTGGCATTAAAGAAACTAAAACAGTACTTGAAAAATCTTTATGATTTTCAATTAATTCGTTACATAATCTTTCTATTATTATGTCAAGTTGTTTTTTGTTTAATATTTCTCTACTTTTTACAGCCATTATCTACAAATATATTCAAAAAAAAACCCCAAAATTGGGGTCTTTAATTATTTTTTTTCATTTTCAAGATCATCCTTTAGTGCTGATAAACTATCCAAATCCCCCAATGTTGATTGCTGTTGAGATTCTTGAATCTTTTTTACAGCTTTTTTTGTTTTAGAAGCTTTCTTTTTATTTTCAGAAATAAGATCATCTTTAAATGATGCAGTATGTGAAACAAGAATCTTTTTATTTTCTTTAGAAAATTCAATTACCTTAAATTTTAATTTCTCATTTACTTTTGCAATACTTCCATCCTCTTTTTCCAAATGTCGTTTTGGTGCAAAAGCTTCAACATCATCATTTAGTTGAACCAAAGAACCTTTGTCATATTCTTCAGTGATATTTCCTTCAAATTCGCTTCCAACAACATAGATTTTTTCATGCTTGTCCCAAGGGTTCTCCTCTATCTGTTTATGACCCAAACTAATTTTTCTATTTTCTTTATCAATGTCTAAAACAATTACCTCAAGGCTAGAGTCAACTTTAGTAAATTCTGCAGGATGTTTTATCTTTTTATGCCATGAGAGGTCGGATATATGAACCAATCCATCAACTCCCTCTTCAAGTTCAACAAAGATTCCAAAATTTGTGAAATTTCTGACTTTGACAGTTAGCTTTGAATTAAGAGGATATTTGGACTCTATTTCTGCCCATGGATCAGGAAGCATTTGTTTTAATCCAAGCGACATTTTTCTTTGTTCTCTGTCCAATGTTAAAATTTTTGCTTCCACACTATCTCCCTTGCTAAAAAAATCATTTGCACTTCTTAAGTGAGTAGACCACGACATTTCAGAAACATGTAGTAGAGCCTCAATACCAGCTTGTAGTTCAACAAATACTCCGTAGTCTGCAACAACAACTACCTTTCCTTTTACTGTATCGCCTACTTTCAAATTTTCGTTAAGATCTTGCCACGGGTGCGACCCTAATTGCTTAAGACCAAGCTGTATTCTACTCTTTCCTTCATCAAAGTCAAGAATAACTACATTTATTGTCTCGTCTAATGTTACAATTTCTTCAGGATGAGAAACTCTACCCCAAGAAAGATCTGTAATATGAATTAATCCATCAATACCTCCGAGATCAACAAAAACCCCGTATGAAGTAATATTTTTTACTGTACCCTCAATCACCTGTCCTTTCTCTAGCTTGGACATTATTTCCTTTGTTTGGACAGCTAGATCCGCCTCGATTAGTGCTTTGTGAGATACTACAACATTTCTAAATGATTCATTAACTTTAACTATTTTGAACTCCATTTTTCTTCCAACATATTCATCATAGTCCCTAATTGGCTTTACATCAATTTGAGAACCAGGTAAAAAACACTCTATGCCAAAAACATCAACAATCATTCCGCCCTTAGTTCTGCTCTTTATTTGACCGTTAACTATCTCCCCTGTTTCTAAAGCAGTATTTACTTTCTCCCATGCACGTAATACTCTTGCTCTTCTGTGAGATAAAATTAATTGACCATTTTTATCTTCTTGTTTTTCAACAAGTACTTCAACAGAATCTCCAACTTTTAATTCTTCATTATACTTAAACTCAGAACTTGAAATTACTCCGTCAGATTTATAATTAATATCAACTATAATCTCTCTGTCAGAAATAGCAACTACGATACCGTCTATAACTTGTTTAGACTCAACTACAGGAAGAGTTTCAGAATATGTATTAATTAAATTAGTTCTTTCTTGATCTGAGTATAATTCATTCTTTAATAAGTTATCCCAGTTAAATTCTTCAACTTTTTCACTACCAGTGTCAATTTCTTCTGAAATTGAAGCTTCAACTGCATCTTCTGAAACTAGATTTTTAACTGCATCTTCTGAAACCGCAGTTTCGACTGCATCTTCTGAAACTAGATTTTCAACCGCTTCTTCTGAAGCCGGAACTTCAACAGCTTCTTTAGTTTCTATACTAGATTTTTTTACTTTAGTCTTAGATACTTTTTCACTTTTTTGTTTAGTATCTTTATTAGATTTTTCTATTTCTTGTTTTTTTGACATTACAAGAGAGGTTTTGTATTTTCAAAAGTCGTAAGGTTTTAATGCAACTTTTTGAAAAGTTTGTTAATATTATTTTAAAAATCCAGCATCCCTACTCTAGCATTACTGAATTGGGCGGCAAATATACATCTTTTATTTAAAATTATATAATCTGGCAAATATTACCGATGTAATCCGCTACTTCATCCATTAACCATCTAGGTGTGGAAGTTGCACCGCAAATACCGACTGATTCGGTATTTTTAAACCATTTTTTTTGAATTTCGCTTACATCAGAAACAAAATAAGATCGATTGTTTTGTTCTTTACATGATAAAAATAACATTTTACCATTTGAACTTTTTGGCCCACTCACGAAAACAATTACCTCATTTTCACTTGCAAAGTTCTTTAACTGTGGTTCTCTTCCTGAAACTTGTCGGCAAAGTGTATCATGAACAACAAACTTTAAGTCTACTTCTTTGCCAAGATTGGATAATTCTTTTTTTATTTCATCTACTATATCTTGAAATGCTTTTGGACTTTTTGTGGTTTGAGAGTAAATATATATGGGTTTATGAAAATTTATTTTTTTTAGGTCTTCCTTTGTAAGAACGATTATTGCTTCACCATTTGTTTGTCCAACTAACCCTGTTACTTCAGCATGACCTTCTTTTCCATAAATGATTATTTGACCATCGATATCTTTTATTGTTTCATACCCCTCTTTTATTTGATGTTGTAATTTTAAAACAACTGGACATGACGCGTCCAATAACTCTATATTATTTTTTAAAGCAATTTCATATGTAGATGGTGGTTCACCATGTGCTCGAATAAGAACTTTACAATTAGATAATTCTTTAAGTTTTTGATGATCAATTATTTCTAAACCCATATCATTTAATCTATCAACTTCTCGATTATTATGTACAATATCACCAAGACAGTAAAGTTTATTGTCATCTTTCAAAATACTTTCAGCCATCTCAATAGCGTAGACAACTCCGAAACAAAAACCAGATTTTGAATCAACTGTTATTTTAACTTTTTGCATCTTTAATATATCTAAATATTAGTTCATTTTGCTGTGCAAAATTAAGAGAAGTATTATCAATTACAATAGCATCAGCAGCTTTTATTAATGGATTGTATTTTCTTTTAACATCATCACTGTCCCTTTCGTTTAAGTTATTTAAAACATCTTCATATGTGATTTCTTTGTCAACAGACTTGAGCTCATCAAACCTTCTCTTTGCTCTTGTTTTTATATCTGCGGTTATAAAAAATTTTAAATCAGCGTTAGGCATGACAATTGTTGCAATATCCCTTCCATCCATAACTACATTTCTATTTTCACATATTTTTTGCTGTATTTTAATCAACTTATTTCTAACTTCTGGTATTTGACTAATTTTGCTGACATATTCGGAAACCTTTCTACTTCGTATTTTATTTTCAACATTTATTCCATTTAAAAGTATTTTAGATAAATTAGTTTGCTGATTAAAATTAAACTCTATTTCTATGTCACATAATTTTTCTATTAATCTTCTCTTAACAACTTTGGAATTGATTATAATTTCATTTTCCAAACAAAATAGCGTTACCGCCCTGTACATTGCGCCAGAATCTACATAAATCATATCAAAATTTTTTGAAATTTCTTTCGCAATTGAACTTTTTCCACATGAAGAGAAACCATCAATTGCAATATTAATATGATTTATATTCATATTCCAAATGTACTTAGATTTGTACTAACAGAGAAGGAATTTAGTTGTCCTGCAAGATTATATGAAGATCGACTGTAATTAATCTGAATCTTTGAAACATTCATTGCTAAACCAAATGAAAAACCAACCAAACCACCATATGAGTCAATTGTCATATTAAATCTTCTTTGGAAATTAAATCCCCCCCTAACATATAAATTATTTTTGAATAGGCTTAATTCTCCAGAAACTACAACATGGCGCAGAAGTGTCTTTGCTAAACTTTCCTTGGTAAATTCTAACTCTCCACTTTGATTATTTGTAAAACTATTAAGATTATAATCATTTGAAATATCAAACCTATTTAAATGGGTATAGACTAGAGAGTATCTAAAAGGTAAATATTCAAGTTTTTTTGAAATTCCAAAAAGTATTTCAAAAGGTATTTTTTCATTTGAAATTTCATATCCATTTATTGGTCTTCCAATATTTTTAAACAATAATGTTGAATGAAAGTTATTTTTAAGGTTATAATATGTAGTTGAAATATTAGATGAAATAGCACTTGCGTGATATCTTTCATAATTAGAATTCAATAGATTAATATTAAATCCTAAATTTATTACACTACTAATTTGTCTTCCAAATGCAAAGCTGAATATTTGGTCTTTTGCACTAAAATCTAGACCCGCGTCGCCATTTTCATTTGAAGAAACAAAATCTCCATAATTCGCAGAAACCACACCAAATGAAAGTGAACCGATTTGATTTAATGTTTTAGAATAATTAAAAGATGCTACAGTAATGTCAGAAAAATAGTCAACAAAACTAAAACTCAGATCATTATCCATTGAAGTGTTAATTAAAGAAGGTGTTTTTTGAGATAAAGTAATATCATTATCATAAATCGATATTAAATTACCTCCCATTGATAGTGATCTTGAAGAAGTTTCAAAATTTAAAAAAGCAAATGAGTTACTGCCGCTCTGTGAGAATGAAAAAAAATAAAAAAGATTAAATAATAATATTAATTTAAATTTCATTTTAAAAGATCTACTTCTTTTCAAGCGCAATATCTATTACCTGATGCATATTGTCTACATAATGAAACGTCATACTTTTTAAATATTGTTTGTTAATTACTTCAACGTCTTTTTTGTTTTGAGCAGATAATATAATTTGTGATATTCCTGAACGTTTAGCAGCTAAAAGCTTTTCTTTTATTCCTCCAACAGGAAGAACTTTACCTCTTAACGTTATCTCTCCAGTCATAGCAATTTTTTTCTTGACTAATCTTTTTGTAAAAACAGAAATTAGCGAAGTAAACATGGTTATACCAGCGGAGGGACCGTCTTTTGGGGTTGCACCCTCTGGTACATGAATATGAACATTGGTTTCTTCAAAAATTTCACTTTCAATTCCATATTTTTCAGAATTTGACTTTAAAAATTCCAATGATAAAGTAGCCGACTCCTTCATTATTTTACCGATATTTCCAGTGATTGTTAGTTGTCCCTTTCCTTTACTTAAACTACTTTCTATAAATAAAATATCTCCACCAACGCTAGTCCATGCTAGTCCTGTAACAACACCCGGGAGAGTATTATCCAAAAATCTATCTCTGTCAAATTTTGGAGGGCCAAGTACCAACTCAACAGTTTTACTGTCTACATTGGAAACATATT
>TARA_B100001057_G_scaffold167501_1_pt1 | contig 17989 bp, 12 predicted proteins | sample TARA_B100001057 | Tara Oceans TARA_B100001057 (sample SAMEA2621839) | marine metagenome | biome: marine biome (ENVO:00000447); feature: surface water layer (ENVO:00002042); material: "saline water (ENVO:00002010), including plankton (ENVO:xxxxxxxx)" | depth 5 m
TATTCGTAATCCTCTGATGAAATGGTTGGATATATGGGAATATTTTGTGCACCTACTTGTAAAATTCCAATATCAACAATGCACCACTCTGTGCGGTTTGTTGAAGATATCACAGCAATTTTATCATTTTTTTTAATCCCTAATTTTAGTAGTGCACGGCTAACAGCGTTGGCTTTGTCTATGTATTCTTTGGTAGAGGTGTTAATCCATTCTCCATTTTTTTTACTGGCCAAAGCGATCTCTAGATTGTGTGCTTCTAATTGGTGGTAAGGAAAATCAAATAGACGTTTTATATCCAACATTTTTTAAGCTTCAGTTATAATGCAAAATAGGGATTTTTAAAAACTTAACAAATAAGATCTACAAAATTATGATTCTTGTAAACTAACTGTTTAATAATCTTAGATTTTTATATTGTATGTCTCAACCCAGTGAAAGGCATTTTGAAAAGCTTCTAACCACGGGGATGCCGCATCGTTTCTTTCTGAAGGATAATAAGCCCAATTCCAAGGGAAAATAGACCGTTCAATATGGGGCATTGTTACTAAGTGTCTTCCAGTTGAATCACACATCATGGCAGTGTTGTAATCGGAGCCATTGGGATTGTGTGGATAGTCTTTGTATGCATATTTTCCTACAATATTATAATTTGATTCTTCATAGGGCAATGCGAATTTTCCCTCTCCGTGTGAAATCCAAACTCCAAGTGTAGCTCCTTCAAGGGTTCCTAACATAACAGAGTTATTTTTTTGTATCTTGACAGAAGTGAAAGCACTTTCGTGTTTTTGAGAGTTGTTGTAGGTCATTTTACCATGCTCTTCGTGCGTGGGATTTATGAGATTCAATTCCATCCAAAGTTGACATCCGTTACAGATTCCAACAGAAATGGTGTCTTTTCGACTAAAGAATTTTTGGAGGGCTTTTTTGGCCTTTTCATTATATTTGAAAGCACCGGCCCAACCTTTTGCAGATCCTAAAACATCACTATTACTAAAGCCGCCCACAGCTCCTATGAATTGAATATCTTCTAAAGTTTCACGTCCCGAAATTAAATCAGTCATATGTACGTCTCTTACTTCAAATCCAGCCAAGTGCATGGCGTTTGCCATTTCGCGCTCTGAGTTGCTACCTTTTTCTCTAATAATAGCGGCTTTTGGTTTTATTTTTTGGTCATTAATTATTGGAAGTTTTCCGTTAAAATGTATAGGAAAACGGTAGTTTAGAGTTTGTTTTTTGTAATTATTATAACGAGTTTTAGCAAGACCATTAGCGGTTTGTTTGGCATCTAACAGATAAGAAGTTTCATACCAAAAATCTCTGTAGGTTTCAATGTTCAAATCAAATTTTGCTTGATAATTTTTTAGCTTAAGCGTTCCAGTTTCTGAAATGCTTCCAATGCGCAGTGCATCAATTCCATTAGATTTGAAAATTGTCTCAACAGAAGTATCTTTGGCTTGAAATACAATTCCAGAGTTTTCAGAAAATAATACTTTGACTGTATCAGCCTCCCCAAGGATTGTTAAATCAATTTCAGCGCCTAGGCCATTGTCTGAAAAACACAATTCTAATAAAGTTGTAATCAATCCTCCAGAAGCAATGTCATGTCCAGCAACAATTTGTTTGTTGAGAATCAAATGTTGTATCGTGTTAAAAACACTTTTAACGTATTTAGCACTTTTTACTCTAGGTGTTTGCTGTCCAACACTATTAAGTATCTGTGCAAATGAACTTCCTCCCAATTTAAAGGCATCCTGAGAAATGTTTATATAATATACAGGGCCTTGTTTGGTTTTAAATAACGGTTCCACAACTTTCGAAATTCCATTGCAATGGGCTACTGCAGATATGACAACTGTACCTGGTGAGAGTACATCGCCTTCAGGATATTTTTGCTTCATTGAAAGAGAATCTTTTCCGGTTGGAACATTAATGCCTAATGCAATTGCAAATTCTGAAACACCTTTAACCGCTTCGTAGAGCCGGGTATCTTCCCCAGGGTTTTTACAGGGCCACATCCAATTAGCTGATAAAGACACGCTTTTGAGACCGTTTTCCAACGGTGCCCATATTATATTGGTTAAAGCTTCAGTAATGGCATTTCTACTGCCAGAAATGGGATCTATGAGTGCTGAAATGGGTGCATGTCCTATGCTGGTTGCAACGCCATGTTCACTTTTGTAATCCAAGGCCATGACTCCTACATTATTAAGTGGGAGCTGTAAAGGCCCTACGCACTGTTGTTTAGCGACTTTACCTCCAACACAGCGATCCACTTTATTGGTAAGCCAATCTTTGCAAGCAACAGCTTCTAATTTCAATAATTGCTCAATATAAGATTTGAGCTGCGTTTGATCATATTTGACGGCCTTATAATTTTTTTCTAATTTCTGGTCTTTTAAAATAGTTTTTGGAGAACTACCAAACATATCCTCTAGGTTGAGATCCATAGGCTTATTACCATTTTTTTTAGATTGAAAAACAAAACGATGGTCATTGGTTACGGTACCAACATTGTAAATAGGGGAGCGTTCTCGTGCTGCAATTTTATGAAGTGTTTTAAGATGTTTTTCAGCAATGACCAGACCCATGCGTTCTTGGGATTCATTTCCTATAAGTTCCTTATCTGAAAGCGTGGGATCTCCAATAGGCAGAGCGTCTAAATTTATATGCCCTCCAGTGTTCTCAACAAGTTCTGACAAGCAATTGAGGTGACCCCCAGCCCCGTGGTCGTGAATAGAAACAATAAAATTTTCCTCGCTTTCTACCATTCCACGAATAGCGTTGGCAGCCCGTTTTTGCATTTCTGGATTTGAGCGTTGGACAGCGTTGAGTTCAATACCTGAAGAAAATTCTCCAGTGTCTGCTGAAGAAACAGCAGCACCACCCATACCAATTCGATAATTATCACCACCTAAAATCACTATTTGATCGTCTTTTTTAGGAATGTCTTTAAGTGCTTGGTCGACTTTGCCGTAGCCAATACCACCAGCCTGCATGATGACCTTATCAAAGCCTAAACGCTCAGCGTCTTCACAGTGTTCAAAAGTAAGTACAGAACCACAAATTAGCGGTTGCCCAAATTTATTTCCAAAATCGGATGCACCATTGGAGGCCTTAATTAAAATGTCCATGGGGGTTTGGTAAAGCCAAGCACGAGCCTTAAATCCATTTTCCCATGGACGGTTATCCAATAATCGGGAATAGGAGGTCATATAAACGGCTGTTCCTGCAAGTGGTAGAGAGCCTTTACCACCCGCCAAACGGTCTCTAATTTCTCCACCAGATCCCGTAGCAGCCCCATTAAAAGGCTCAACAGTCGTTGGAAAGTTGTGGGTTTCTGCTTTAAGCGATATGACTGATTCGAAATCTTTTGTGGAGTATATTTCTGGAAAATCTGCTCTTTTTGGTGCAAATTGCTCTACTACTGGCCCTTTTATAAAAGCAACATTATCTTTATAGGCCGAAACGATATTTTCAGGATTTTGCTTGGAAGTTTCTTTGATTAGTTTGAAGAGTGAGAAGGGTTGTTCCTTACCATCTATTATAAATGTGCCATTGAATATTTTATGCCGACAGTGCTCGGAATTAACTTGTGAAAATCCAAAAACTTCAGAGTCCGTCAAATGACGGCCAATTTTTTCACTTACTTTTTTTAAGTAATCTATTTCTTCATAGCTTAAAGATAAGCCTTCATGAATGTTGTAAGCCTCAATATCTTCTATTTCTAATATGGGGTCTGAGGTCATTTTAATGTCAAAAATGGCTTGATTTAAAGCCCTAAATTTTTCAGATATCATTGGATCAAATCCTTTACTTGTCTTTCTAATGGCTTCAAATTTTTCGATTCTTAAAACACCATTAATCCCCATATTTTGAGTAATTTCCACGGCATTGGTACTCCAAGGAGTAACCATGGCTGAGCGTGGTCCAATAAAAGGCCCCTTGATGGCAAACATATCTATCTTGGGTTGGTCTGCAAAAAGCCAAGAAAGCTTGGCATTGGTATCTTCATTCAGCGATTTTGGCCCTTGTACGGCAAATACCTTTTTTTGAGCGTCTCCAAAGAAGTGAATCATGTGATTTTAATTGTATATTATAAACCTTAACAAAATTAATTTTTTTAGGAGGAAATACGCGTCTTTTTAGAAGTGATTTTTAAGGATTATCCACAAGTTTTAAACAGTTAAATCATAAATAATTAAACCCTCTTATGGTTTGATTATTTTTCTAGTCCAAGATTTGCTAATATTGTGCAATTGAATGATGTAAATCCCTGAACTTAGACTATTAATTGGTAGTAGGTTTGTTCCAGGATTCAGGCTGTAATTAAAAACTTTTTTCCCTGTAAGATCATAAATCTCAAGATCCACTTTTTCTAAAACATCAACATAAACTGTATTCCCTGTCAAGGGGTTTGGGTAAAATTTTATCTCAGGATTTTTATTTTGAGAAATATCAAGTGTTTGTGTGTGTGACCCTAAATCATCACATGTATTAGTATCATCATAAATAGTCCACTCATTAATATCGAAAATTGATGAACCCGCGACCACATCTGTATTTCGAACTAGTGTTATATTTTTTGCGTAGTCACTATCATCACCAAGCGATCCTAGGATGTCAATAAGGACTCCATTTTTAAATAAGCCAACAGCATCGTTGCCATTGAATTCTGTAATACTATTATTCAAATCGTCTTCTACATCTGTGCAAACAGTGGCACTACCATGCATTATGACATAAACTTCTGTGTTTTCAATGCTTGCATTGTTTGGAAAACTGTAGCTATAGGAATTCCATGTGCTGCTCCCATTTGAGCTTAGCTTTAACTCATAATTTGATAAATTTATGGTAGCCCCGGAAAAATTAGAAATTTCTAAAGCCTTGTTATAGCTGCTACCTTCCATGTATTCTGAAAAAAAGAGATCTGCATTGCCTGTGCCTGTGCTGCCGTTTGTCGTAGTTTCACATGCTTCATTTGAAGGCGCAGAGCTGTTGTTACTGCTGTCTATTGCAACTACAGTAAAGCAAAAATTTGTTTCTGGGCTCAATCCGATGATGGTTGTTGAAGTTGTGTTCACATTACTGTGAAAACTACCCTCTTTGTAAATATTATAACCAATCAATCCCACATTATCAGTTGCGGCATTCCAATTCAAATCAATACTATTTGCAGTCGGATTTGAAGCTACTAAGTTAGATGGTTCTGTGGGTGCTTGAGTATCCTCTTCTGTATTCCAAATCGCATTGACATATTCGGGATGGTCTACAAAAGGATTTCGATTCCCTTGATGTTCGTAATAAATTGCATTATTGCGGTCTATTTCTTTTTGAGACACAGGGTCTAAGTTGTGCCATTCTAACAATATATTTAAAAAGGCTGTATTAAAAACCTGATCAATAGTACCATTAAACATGGCATAACTGCTCCAATTTGGCACTTGATTTTGATAGCGTGTAGCAAAATAAAAATGAATGCGGGCAATGTCACCTTTAAATTCATTTATGGGTTCAAAAACAGTTCCAGAATAACCACTTGAATAACCACTGTTGAGGTTGTCACCTAATTTTGAGCCGTTTTGTGTTGGATTTGAAATGCCAGATTGCGATGCCAGGTTGTTGTTATCTACACGTCCCATCGGAAAGTTACCACGAAATCCGTTAACACGCCCATCAGTTGGGAGCAGGTGGTGCGCATCGCCTTGCATTGGAGAATTTTCATTAAAAACGGATTTTGGAATGATATGTTCTTTGTTGTAGCAATCGCCCTCAAAAGAGTAGTTTCCGCATTCATCGTTGAGAGGTGTAAAATTATAGGGATCTTGGCCCTCAGGATTTTCTGAGTATATATCCAATATGGTGTTATTATTTTCGTAATAATTATCTAAGTCATAATTTCTAAAAAACCCATCAATAGCACTGTAGCCTTGATCATTTTGTTGATTGATAATATTATATAGCTGGGTTTTTAAAACGTACCCATTACCAGTTGCATTGTTGTAATAACCGTTTGGAATTTGTGAAAATCCAAGATTGGTGCAAAGGACTGAAAAAAGTATGCAATAGTGTTTCATTCAATTGGTTTTTCAAGAAGCGCCATATAAAAACCATCATATCCACTCTTGTGTGAAAATATTTTTTTTTCTTTGATTAATTTGAATCGTCTCCCTTCTTTAGATGCTATAAATTTATTTATTTGTTCTTGGTTTTCAGACGGCAACACAGAACAAGTTGCATACACCATTTTTCCACCAGGTTTTAATATCTTAGAATAGTCATGTAATATGTTTTGTTGAGTTGCTTTTATATTATCTAAAAATTCAGGTTTTAACTTCCATTTAGTATCAGGGTTTCGACGTAAAACACCCAAGCCAGAGCAGGGGGCGTCAATGAGCAAGCGATCCGCTTTTTCTTTAAGTTTTTTTATGGGTTTAGTAGAGTTAATCAATCTTAAATCAATGTTGTGTGCCCCATTTCGTTTGGCCCTCGCTTTTAATTTTTTGAGTTTACTTTCGTAAATATCCATAGCAATGAGCGATCCTTTATTTTGCATCAATGCAGAAAGATGTAATGTCTTGCCACCAGCACCGGCACAAACATCCACAACTTTCATCCCTGGAGCTACCTCCAAAAAATCAGCTACCAATTGAGAGGAAGCATCTTGAACTTCAAACCATCCCATTTTAAAAGCTTTGGTTTTAAAGACGTTGGCACGTTCCACTAGTTTTAAAGCAATTGGGTAGCCGTTGATCTTTACGGTTTCAATATTTTCAGAAAGTAATTTAGATTGAAGCTCTTTTTTAGAAGTTTTTAGTGTGTTTACTCTCAATATTACATCTGCTTGTTCGTTTTGTTTGGCCAGTTCTTTAGACCAAATACTTTCCCCCAATTCTTTGATACCCAGAGCATCTATCCAGTCTGGAATTGATTCCTTAATTTTACGAATTTTACAGGCTTCATCAAAACGGCCTTTAATTTTTCTAGTTGGTGTATTTTCAAAATATTTCCAGTCAGGTAATTTAATACCCCTGAGGGTCGCCCATACTGCAAAAAGCCTCCAAGCATCATCTCGGCTGAAAGGTTCTTTAACTTCGGAAATTTCCGCGTAAAGCCTTTTCCAGCGAACAATGTCGTAGGTGGTCTCTGCTACAAAACCACGATCACGGCTACCCCAACGTTTATCGCGCTTTAAAAGGGATTGAATGACTTTATCGGCATATTTATTATCGTTGAAAACTTCAAGGACGCCATCAATGATTGCAAAGCATAAATTTCTGTGTAAACGCATCAATCTTTTCTTAGAATTACAAAGTTACACTTAATAAATGGTTTCTCGAAAAGCAAAGGATTTGTTTCTATACTAAACTTAGGTATTTTTTAGAAATCAGCTCATTTATTAATCCAAAGATTGCATTGATACCAATTTGTGGTACATGCCTTTTTTATCTAATAGTTCTTGATGCTTGCCTTGTTCTACAATTTCCCCTTGTTTCATTACAATAATTTGGTCAGCATTTTGAATTGTAGATAATCGGTGTGCAATGACTATAGAGGTACGATTTTTCATCATATTTTCAAGTGCTTCTTGAACCAAGCGCTCGCTTTCAGTATCTAATGCGGAAGTCGCCTCGTCTAAAATCATAATGGGTGCATTTTTAAGCACGGCCCTTGCAATACTTAAGCGCTGTTTTTGACCTCCCGAGAGACTGTTTCCAGCATCTCCAATGTTTGTATCAATTCTTCCCGGTAATTCTTTTACAAATTCCCAAGCATTGGCAACTTTAAGTGCCTCAATAATTTCATCGTTTGTAGCATTTTCGTTTCCTATTAGTAAGTTGTTTTTAATGCTATTATTAAATAAAATGGAATCTTGAGTTACCAGTCCAATTTGAGACCTTAAAGATTTTTTTGTAAACTTTTTTATATCGATACCATCAATTTTTATGGTACCTTTATTAACATCATAAAAACGTGTCAAAAGATTTGCAATGGTAGATTTTCCACTCCCTGATTGGCCAACTAAAGCTACAGTATGACCTTTTTTAACAGAAATCGAGAAATCATTTAAAACATTTTCTTTTTCGTATTTAAAAACGATATTTTTGAGGGTAATTGATTTGTTGAATTCTGATAAAACTTTTGCATTTTCCGCATCCGTCATGTTATCTTCACTGTCTAATACTTCAAATACACGATCTGCAGCCGCAATGCCATTTTTTACTTTATAAAAAGCTTTACTGATGGATTTTGCTGGAGTTAATATGCCATAGGCAAGTCCCATAAATCCAATAAATGTAGTGCCTTCAATTGCTTTTTCAATCAAAACCAGTTTACCACCATACCACAACAGTGCTGCAATGGTTACAATCCCTAGAAATTCACTCAAAGGTCCAGCTAAGTTATTTTTGTTTCCAATCTTATTGATTAATCTTAAAATTCGATCTGCAGAATTTGAAAAACGCTGTTTAAAACTTGCTTCTGCATTATAGCTTTTTACAATTTTTAATCCTGATAATGTTTCTTCAACAGTAGAAATAAGCACTCCCGATTCTTCTTGTGCTTTGAGGGATTGTTTTTTTAAACGTTTTCCGATGTTGGAAATTAAAAATCCAGAAACAGGAATAAAAAAAAGCACAAAGATTGAAAGTTGCCAACTTAAGGTAAACATCACAATGAGTGAAAAAACAATTGTTAAGGGCTCTCTAACAATAAGTTCTAAAGTAATAAAGAAAGAATTTTGCATTTCATTAATGTCACCTAATATTCGCGCCATAATGTCTCCTTTTTTTCTTTTAGCGTAAAAGCTGATAGGGAGCTCTACGATATGTTTGTAAATATGTTTTCTTAAATCTGTTAAAATACCGTTCCTTAAATACATTACGTGCTGCATTGAAAGGTATCCGAAGAGATTTTTTAGAAAAAATGTTCCCACCACAACACCCACCACAATTAGCAATGCCATTTGACCATTTCCTGCATCTAATAGTGTGGTAATTTTAAAGTTTAAAGTATCGTTAGCATAGTTTTTAAGATCACCAATCCCATTCCAGACGGGTGCTTTTATGACCTTTTGAGTTTTGTCAAATAATACATTTAGCATTGGAATTAATGAAACGAATGCAAGGGTACCAAAAAGGGCGTATAACAAGTTGAATAATATATTTAGAACTACATGCTTTTTGTAGTTTTTAATAAAAGGCCATAATTGTACAAGAATTTTTTTCATCTCATTCCAAATTCATTTCTTTTAAAATTTCATTAATTTTTGCTTCAAGTTCTAATTCTACTGACTCAAATTCTGAAGCAATTTTAAGTGTTTTATTGACACTAATATAATATTTTATTTTTGGCTCTGTTCCACTGGGTCTCAAGGCAATTCTACTACCGTCTTCTGTGGTAAAAATCAGAACATTTGCCTTTGGTATATTTATACCTGAAGCAGTGCTGATTGTTTTATTTTGTGATATTGAAGATTGGTAATCGTCAATTTTTATCACTCTTGAACCATTAATTTTAATTGGTGGCGATGTTCTGGCTTCATCTATTAATTTTTGAATTTCTTGGGCGCCGGTTTTCCCTTTTTTTGTGATTGAAACAAGCCGTTCCTTAAATAAGCCATGGATAGTATATAAGTCAATAAGTGCATTGAAAAAAGAACTGCCATTGGCCTTAGTCAGCGCTGCAATTTCACAGGCGAGAAGGGTAGAGGTTACAGCGTCTTTGTCACGCACAAAATCTCCAACCATAAAGCCAAAGCTCTCTTCACCACCACCCACAAAGTCCATATTTGGGTATTCTTCTATCATCTTGGCAATCCATTTAAAGCCAGTAAGTCCAATTTTACAATCTACATTGTAAGCAGCAGTTAATTTTGGGAGCATTGGGGTTGAAACAATGGTTGAGCCCACAAATTGGTTACCGTTTATTTTCCCATCGTCTTTCCATTGATCTAGTAAAAACTTTGTCATGATTATCATTGTTTGATTACCATTTAATAGTGTTAATTCACCCTTATTATTCCTAACGGCTATCCCCAAACGATCACAATCTGGATCGGTCCCAATAACAATATCTGCATTAATTTTCTCAGCCAACTCTAGAGCCATTTTCAGGGCTTCTGGTTCTTCAGGATTTGGAGATTTTACCGTTGTGAAGTCTCCGTTAGGAAGCGCTTGTTCTTTGACAATATGAACATTTTTGTAGCCTGCCCTTCTGAGGGTTTCGGGAACGGCTGTAATCGAAGTACCATGAAGCGATGTAAAAACAATAGTTAATTCATTTCTATTTTTTGATGAATTTTGATTGAGTACTCCATTTTCAACAGCTGACTCTATAAATTCATTATCGACATCAGCACCAATCATATGAATTAAAGTTTCATTAGCTTCAAAATTTATGTCTGTATAGTCTAAGCTATTAATGATTGTTATAATCGCTTTATCGTGTGGAGGCACAAGTTGCCCCCCATCTTTCCAATAGACTTTATAGCCATTGTATTCTGGCGGATTATGTGAAGCTGTCAAGACAATTCCACAATGACAATTCAAGTATTTAACTGTAAATGATAATTCAGGCGTGGCTCTAAGATCTTCAAATAAGAAAACTTCAATGTCATTGGCTGAAAATACATCTGCTACAATTTTTGCAAAAGATTTGCTATTATGCCTACAGTCAAAGGCAATGGCTACTTTTAATTTTTCTTCAGTAAATAATTTCTTCAAATAGTTAGAAATACCTTGGGTATTCTTGCCCAATGTATACTTGTTAATTCGGTTGGTACCAACCCCCATAACGCCACGCATTCCACCTGTTCCGAATTCTAATTCTTTATAAAATCTATCTTCTAATTCTTCGGGATTATCCTGAAGTTTGTTGATTTCATCCTTGGTCTCCTGGTCAAAAAAATCTTGTTGCCAATTTGAAATTTTGGATTTTATTTCTGGGCTAAGGGGTGATGCCATTGGTTGTTTTAGCAAATTTAGTTATTTACAGAATTAAAGTAGTTTCTTTCACAGAATTATTTAGTTACCGTATCTTCAGAAATTTGGTAGCGTTCTTTGTGGCTTCTCGATTGTAAAATAATTTCACCCAAAAATCCAGCAACAAAGAATTGTGTCCCAATAATCATTGTTGTCAAGGAAATAAAAAATTCAGGACGGTCTGAAATTAATCTTCCAGCGGGATTGAAATATAATTTATCGATCCCTAAATAAGCTGCAAAAGTAAAACCAATGATTAGCATTAATACTCCCAGGAACCCAAAAAAGTGCATTGGACGTTTACCAAACCTTGAAGTGAACCATATTGTAATCAAGTCTAAAAAGCCATTTATAAATCGTTCCATACCAAATTTTGTTTTGCCGTGTTTTCTTGCTTGGTGTATTACTACTTTTTCTGTTATGTTTTTAAATCCAGCATTTACGGCAAGTACAGGGATGTAACGGTGCATTTCGCCATAAACTTCAATATTTTTGATGACCTCCTTTTTGTAAGCTTTTAAACCACAATTAAAGTCATGAAGCTTAAGTCCTGAAATACGACGTGCCGCCCAATTGAATAATTTTGAAGGTAAATTTTTTGTAATAAATGCGTCGTAACGCTTTTTTTTCCAACCCGAAACGATATCTAGTTTTTTTTTCTTTATGAGCTGAAAAAGTTCTGGAATTTCATCGGGACTATCTTGCAAATCGGCATCCATAGTGATGATGACCTCGCCTTTTGCTTTTTCAAAACCAGCATGTAGTGCTTGAGATTTACCAAAGTTTTGGGCGAAGCGAATGCCTAAAACCGATGGATTTTTAGTGCTTAACTTTTTGATGATTGACCAAGAATTATCTCTGCTGCCATCATCTATAAAAATAAGTTCATAATTCAACTGGTTGGATTGCATGACTTGTGCAATCCAATCGTGGAGTTCTACCAATGACTCTTGCTCATCCAAAAGGGGTATTACGACAGAAATATCCATACAATCGAATTACGAACCCAAAAATAGCGAAATTAAGCTTCGCTTGTATTTATTTTTTTAACGATTAGTGCAACTATTAAACCAATTATAGTATATAGCGCCAAGCTGAATACATAGGATTGAAGCTGAGATCCAATCGAAAAGTTATCTTTTTTACTGGCTTCATCAAGTGCTGTTGCCATGACTTCCTGTGGCATACCAAATTCTTCCATCATTTGTTTTGATTCTAAAAGAATTTGCTCATTAAGGTGCGCAGCGGCTTCAGGATCTATTACATTAAAAATAACAATACCAACCACAGAGCTAATTGCTGTTCCTACAACGATGGTGAGGAAATAATTTACAAAAGCCTCTTTAAAAGAAAGTAGGCCATCATTGTTGTTTTTGGCTTGTTTTGCCGCGACAACGCCAAAAGCGATAACGACAGTAAGCAGAGCGAAACTTAACCACCATTCGACCATAAGATCAAAGTTTACAGCATAAATAACTACTACAATAGCGGCCAATGTGGCGCCAAGATAAAGCCCAAGATTGATTGAATTTGATTTGTTGGTTGGTTTCATATGTAAAAATTTATAGTTTTTTTTTATTAGATACAATTTGCTGAAAAATGTTACAGTAAAGTTCCAGAAATAAAATTAATAATCTGTTGTGATATTGTAAAAAATAATTAAATTTGCAATTCGAAAAATTGAAAAAGCATACAATGAAAAAAGGAGTCCACCCAGAAAATTACAGACTTGTAGCGTTCAAGGACATGTCAAACGACGACGTTTTTTTAACAAAGTCAACCGCGGATACCAATGAAACTCTGGAGATTGAAGGAGTTAAATACCCACTTATTAAGTTAGAAATTTCTAGGACTTCACACCCTTACTACACCGGTAAGTCTAAATTGGTAGACACTGCTGGTCGCATTGATAAGTTCAAAACAAAATACTCTAAATTTAAAAAATAACTTTGCAATGTATATAATATCAAAAGCCTTTCATTAACATGAAAGGCTTTTTTGTTACTTTTACCAAAAATAATTTAGATGAATTATATTTTATTTGATGGAGCCTACCGCAATGCTTTGTTACCCTTTACCTACACAAGGCCTGTTGCAGATATCCGTGTTGGAATTTTAACCATACGAGAGAAATGGGAAGCCTTTCTTGGCTTGACAACAACAACTGTTACAGAAGACTATTTATCAAAGAAATTCCCAATGGTGGAGTTTTCGGAAAATACTATGATTAACGGCTCTTACCTACCTACACAAGATCTTGTTGATATGCTTCAGAAATTAAATGAAAATGAGGCTATTTTTGACGGCGAAGTTGTTGTAGCTTTTAGGGTTGTGGATAATGAAGAAAATATTGATTTTAGTCAGTTTAAAATTCATAGTTGCCCTGAGTATGTTCTTTCAATTAAAAATACTTGGGATATATTTCAGCTTAATGGGGCTGCAATTAAAGCTGATTTTAATTTAATTACTAAAGGTAAGATATCTGAACCTATCCCTAAAACAGTAAAAACACTCAATAAAACTCATATATTTATTGAAGAAGGTGTCAACCTAAACCATTGTATTTTGAATGCAAGTGATGGTCCCATATACATAGGTAAAAATGCCGAAATTATGGAAGGTAGTTTAGTGCGTGGCCCTTTTGCGTTGTGCGAAAACTCTATTTTAAAAATGGGGGCTAAAATATATGGCAGTACAACTGTAGGACCGCACTGTAAAGTTGGTGGAGAGGTCAATAACTCAGTGATTTTTGGCTATTCTAACAAAGCACACGATGGATTTTTAGGTAATTCCGTCATCGGTGAGTGGTGTAATTTGGGTGCAGATACAAATACTTCAAATTTAAAAAACAACTATGCTCTGGTGCGTCTTTGGAATTACGAGTCTGAAAATTTTTCAAAAACAGACCTACAGTTCTGTGGATTGATGATGGGTGATCATAGCAAATGTTCTATCAATACCATGTTTAATACAGGAACTGTAGTAGGTGTAAGTGCCAATATTTTTGGTAGCGGCTTCCCCAGAGATTTTGTACCTAGTTTTAGTTGGGGTGGCAGTCAAGGTATGCGTACGTATTTGACTAAAAAAGCATTTGAAGTAGCAACTGCTGTATTTCAACGCCGAGGTTTAGAATTTACAATGCATGAAGCTGAAATTTTAGAGCATGTTTTTAAAATTAGCAATAAACACAGGACAGATTAATTTTTTTTTACTCTTCTTAGATCTAAAAGATTAGTAGGATTGATACCTAGCCCTTTTATATTCTTTTGTGTAAACCGCAGGACTTCATCGTAAAATAAAACTACAACAGGGGTTTCTCTCATTACAATTTCATCCATTTTTTTATAAAGGTTAACTCGTAATGAATCGTTAGTTTCAACCATTGCAGATTCATATAACACGTCAAAATTATCATTTTTGAAATGTGTATAGTTTGGTCCATTAGGAGCGAAGTTTTTGCTGTAAAATAGTGATAAATAGTTTTGAGCGTCAGGGTAGTCAGCAACCCAGCTGGCTCTAAAAATATTTGTTTTACCATTTGCTTTGGCCGATTTTAAAGCTGAACCAGGCATCACATTAATTGTCATTTTTATACCAATATCAAGTAATGATCTTTGAATGAATTCACAAAAACTTAAATAATTTTTTGTTGTTTCAACATTCAGAGAAGGTGTTGAGTTCTTTTTATTTAATTTTTTGTATTCATCAACTAATCCTTTGGCTTTCTTTGGATTATATTTAAAGCCAATATTAGAATTAAAACCAGGTAAACCTTTAGGAATAAATCCACCTTCTCCAACATTTCCAATATTATTTCTAAGATATTTAATCATTTTTTTTCTATCAAAACCATAGTTAAAAGCTTGTCTTAAAAGATTACTTTTTACTTCATCAACATCCGAATCCATAAAAAATCCTAAATACTCTGTGTTTAAGTATGGGCCTCTAATCATATTTATATTTTTAAGATGCTTTTTTTGAAGTAATCCATATGGATTTAAAATATGGTCTTTATATGTAGCATCAAGCCCTGAAATAAAGTCTATATTGCCTTGAATAAATTGGGAGTATTCTGATTGTTTTTCTGGTAAGAATGTGATGGCTACTGCTTCTAGATATGGAAGTCTCTTTCCTTCTTCATCAGTTTCAAAATATTTTTTATTTTTTCTAAATACCAATTTATTATTTTCCGACCAATTTTTGAAAAAAAAAGGACCTGTTCCTACAGGGTTGTTTCTGAAATCTACTCCATAATAATCAACTATCTCTTTAGGTACAACACTACAATATTTCATTGTTAGAAGTTCTAAAAATGATGCGAAGGGCTTTTTTAATTTTATTTTAAATTTATAACTACCAATTACTGAAAATTCTTTTACATTTTTTAATACCCAACCACCTGGAGAGGCCACTTTCGGGTCCATCAGTCTTTTAAAACTAAATTCAAAATCAGCTGCATTAACTGAGCGTGTTGTATTAGTACCAAATTTTTCGTGTGAATGGAAATAAACGTCTTTTCTGAGATAAAATGTGTATAAAGTACCATTCTCAGAAATATCCCATTTTTTTGCTATACTTGGAATAATCTTCATATTATCATCCATTTCAACCAAGCCGTTAAAAAGTTGATTTACTGCCCAAATATTTGCATTATCTTTTGCAAATGCTGGGTCTAAGCTGGTAATATTTTTATGTTCATTGTAGCGGAAAACTTGTCCTTCTATTGCCAAGTTATTATTGTTTATACATCCATTAAGAAAAAATAAAGTTATGAGTGCTATAGCTTTATTGGATAGTAAGCTTTGAGAGTATTTTGACATTAGCTTGGTTCGTTGTAACTTTGTTTTTCTTTGTAAATGTACAAGAATGATTGCAACAAAAAAAGTAGCTTTTTACACTTTGGGCTGCAAACTAAATTTTTCAGAAACTTCCACCATTGCAAGAGATTTTCTAGACGAAGGTTTCGAGCGCGTTGATTTTACCGCTTTAGCAGACATTTATGTAATAAATACGTGTTCGGTTACTGAAAACGCTGATAAACGTTTTAAAACAATTGTCAAACAAGCGCTTGAGATCAATTCAGATGCTTTTATCATTGCTATTGGTTGTTATGCTCAGCTTCAGCCTGAAGAATTGGCACAGGTAAATGGTGTTGATTTGGTATTAGGTGCTACCGAAAAATTTAAAATTACAGATTATTTGAACGACCTTTCCAAACAATCAGTTGGGTCTGTTCATGCTTGTGAAATTGAGGCTGTTGATTTTTATGTTGGTAGTTATTCAACTGGAGATCGTACCCGCGCTTTTCTAAAAGTTCAAGATGGTTGTGATTATAAATGTACCTATTGTACCATTCCGCTTGCGCGTGGAATTTCTAGAAGTGATACTTTAAAAAACGTTCTGAAAAACGCCTATAATATTTCAAAAAAGGGCATTAAAGAAATTGTACTTACCGGAGTAAATATTGGAGATTACGGAAAAGGAGAGTTTGGCAACAAAAAACATCAGCATACATTTTTAGATATGATTCAAGCTTTGGATAAGGTTGAGGGAATCAATCGCCTTAGAATTTCTTCCATCGAACCCAACTTATTAAAAAATGAAGCAATTGATTTTGTATCAAAAAGTAATTGTTTTGTACCGCATTTTCACATTCCACTTCAAAGTGGAAGCAATTTGCTTTTAAAAAATATGCGAAGACGTTATATGAGAGAATTATTTGAAGAACGCGTTGGAATGATAAAACAAAAAATGCCACAAGCTTGTATTGGTGTGGATGTCATTGTTGGTTTCCCTGGTGAAACAGAAGCTCTTTTTCTTGAAACATTCAATTTTTTAAACGTATTAGATATTTCATATTTACATGTTTTTACATATTCAGAACGGCCCAATACATTGGCTTCATCTATGGAAAATACAGTACCCATGTCTGTGAGGAAAAAGCGTAGTAAATTATTACGAGGTCTTTCTGTCAAAAAAAGAAGGGCTTTTTACGAAAGTCAACTAGGTTCAGTACATACCGTGTTGTTTGAGGGTGGAAACAAGTCAGGTTACATTCACGGATTTACAGAAAACTACGTCAAAGTAAAAACTCCTTGGAATCCTAAGTTAATAAATGAGCTACACGAAATTGAACTTACTAAAATTGATTTAGATGGACTGGTTCGTTTTGAGTTTGTTAAACCGTTAGTTCCCAATTAGATTCGAATCCCAACTGGTAACATTTTCTTGTAACGGCGATTTCTTTTTATGAACTTTGCAATAGGTGGGCTTGTTGGGACTACACTAATTTTTTTGTCACTAATATTTTCAAGAACTATTTTAATAAATTTTTCAGAGAAACCGTCTAAATCGAGTTCAGTTGGAATATTTAATTTTGTAAGAAATATTTTACGTTCTTGTTGTGAGTATTCTATAGTAGCTATACTATTACCAATCTTAACTTCATATTGTCTAAGGAACGTATTATCTGTAAGATTAGAGGCTGCTAACATTGAATATTTTTTTTTGAATACTATGTAAATTTACAAAAAAAAGTACTGTTTTAGTGAACTTTAACAATTTTTCAATTTTCCTAAAAGTGTTAATATTTAACTTTATTGAAAGTGATTCTTTTTTTTTAAATTAGAATTTTATAATACCAACGATATGTCTAACAAATACCCCACTTATTTTTTTTTAATTTTTATTGTATTATTTGTTTTTATTTTTTTTTCTTTTATTAATAAAAATCATGACAATGTTCTCCCACTAGATTACAATGTATACGCATTACCAATGCCAAACAAATTGGATTTTTCAGGAGAAATAGTCCCGTTAAATATTAGTGATGTAAGAGAGCGAATGGATCGTGAGCTTTTAGTTAATACATATTGGCAATCAAATGGCTTTCTTTTATTAAAGCGTGCTCACAAGTATTTTCCCATAATTGAGCCAATTTTAAAATCCAATGGTATTCCAGATGATTTTAAATATTTAGCATTAATTGAAAGTGGTCTACAAAATGTTAC
>TARA_B100001057_G_scaffold271854_1_pt1 | contig 17985 bp, 15 predicted proteins | sample TARA_B100001057 | Tara Oceans TARA_B100001057 (sample SAMEA2621839) | marine metagenome | biome: marine biome (ENVO:00000447); feature: surface water layer (ENVO:00002042); material: "saline water (ENVO:00002010), including plankton (ENVO:xxxxxxxx)" | depth 5 m
GCCAAGATTTCGGTGAGTAACCTTGAAATATTTAGCGGCGAAAGTTGGACTATTTTTGGGAAGGCCTGCTTGATTGCTCTTTCGACTGGCCTTTTAACCGGTCTATTCGTCGGCGGGGTGCTTCCTCTGCTTGAAGGTGTTTTTGGTTTGACGACTGAGATTTCATGGTTGGAGCTTAGCGATTTGAATCATCCCCTACTTCGAAAAATGCAGATCGAGGCACCGGGAACTTTTCATCATAGTTTAATTGTAGCTTCGCTAGCGGAAAGCGCAGCGGAGGCGATTGGGGCAAATGCCGTGATGAGTCGTGTTTGTGCTTATTTTCATGATATTGGAAAACTTAATAAGCCGGAGTATTTCATTGAGAATCAGGGTGGCTTGAACCCTCATGACACCCTCACTCCGACTATGAGTGGGCTCATTATTGTGGCACACGTGAAAGATGGAGTTGATTTGGCTATCAAGAATAAACTGAACCCAAGAATTCTTGATGTGATTCAAGAGCACCATGGCGATTCATTGGTCTATTATTTCTACCGAAAGGCTCAGGAGAGACTTCAAAAGCATGAAGTTGAGGAAGATCATGGGGCGACTGATTCCGATGATCTTCCCAAAGTGGACGAGAAAAGTTTTCGCTATCCGGGACCGATTCCTCAGACCCGCGAAAGTGGAATTATTTCGCTTGCGGATGCGATTGAAAGTGCGTCGAGAACGATTGCAAAACCTTCTCCAAGTAGAATCCGGTCTTTGGTAGACGAGATTGTTTTTAAAAGGGTGCGTGACGGTCAGTTGGACGCGACTGGCTTGACTATGACTGATTTAACGATGATCCGGAAGGTTTTCTCATCGACCCTCAGAAGTATGCTCCACGCGCGAATCGAGTATCCCAAAGAGCAGATTGAGGACGCTCCCTCCGATCTTTCTAGAAAGAGCGGGAAACTGGCTTCAGCGGAGGAGGTTGAAAAAGAGCGCCGCCAGCGGTAGGGGAGTAGACAATGGTCGAGATTTATCCGAAATGCTTGTCCCGGAGTTTTTCAGGCAAGGTCCTGAATCGATTGGAAACTGGTTGGGTTGAAGTCTTTAAGATTCTTCATCAAATTGGGGAAGGAGTCATTTCTGAGATTGAGCTCATTGAGATAACGTTCCTTGATGACAATGAGATGGCTCGCCTCCATGGCGAGTTTTTAGGAGATGCCACAACGACGGATGTAATTACCTTTGATCATGGTGAGCTCCTAATCGGGGTTGAGACAGCTGAGAGACAATCCCTTGAATTTGAGACGAATATCTATCGGGAGATCGCGCTTTATGGTATTCACGGTATGCTTCATCTTGCAGGTTTTGATGATATTAGCTCAAAGGACGCTGAGTTGATGGAGAACCGTCAAAATGATCTTTTTAGGCAGTTATTTGCCGATCTTGTCTAAGGGTAGATTTTTTTTTCCCGATTCGGTTCCGACTAGTTGACACTTCAGCTTCATTTCCGCATTCTAACCGAGGCATCGGGCGATTGGTGGTCTAACCTCCCATTGCCAAACACACCTAAAACGCACACCGACTTTTACACCGTGTATTCCAACGAAGATTATTTGATTCAATTATTGACCGAAGGGGGGCACTTGACCTCCGAGCATGTGGCCGGAATCCGTGGAAAGCTTGGAGATGATGGCTTGGTCCAGCATTTTCTTGATCATGGAGATATTACTGAGACTTCTATAGCGGAAGTTTCAGCGTCAAATGTCGGAACGCATGTGATTGACCTTAGTAGTGGATTTATTGACCCAGCTTTCAAAGACTTCATTCCATTGGCTGATTGTCGTCGCTTTAATGCGGTGCCGTTTCGGGATGAAAATGGATACTTAGATGTTGCTCTAGCAGACGTGCTTGATTTTGAGGCTCAGGACGCAATTCCGCACATTGTAAATCGTGAGTGTCAATTTTACGCGGCACCGCCGAAGGCAATCCGAGCGGCTTGGGAGCAAATATTTGGTGATGAAGTTGGGCAGGCTGATGCCAACGAGCTTCAGGTGATGGGGGATATTGGGTCGGATGATTCAGATGCTCCTGTGATTAAATTAGTCTCAGGGATTTTGGTCGACGCATTCAAGATGCGTGCGAGTGATATTCATATCGAGCCTCTAGAAACTTCGCTACGAATTCGTAATCGTTTGGATGGCAAACTCATTGAGGCTGCAACACATCCCAAAAAACTTTTACCAGCAGTCATTGCTCGTCTTAAGGTGATGAGTGGATCGATGAGTATTGCAGAGAAGCGACTCCCGCAGGATGGTCGTATACAGGTCAAAATGGGAGGGAAAGAGGTTGATCTTCGTGTTTCCTCAGTTCCTTCTAACCATGGCGAAAGTATCGTCATGCGTATTCTGGATAAATCAGCTCTGAGTCTTGGGCTTCCACAGCTTGGATTTCTTTCGGACGACCAGGCAGTTTTTGCGGAATTACTGAGACTTCCTGATGGGATCATTCTTGTCACTGGCCCTACTGGATCAGGAAAAACGACGACCCTCTATGCGTGTTTGAACGAAATCAATAAGCCGGACAAAAAGATTATTACCGTTGAGGATCCTGTCGAGTATGAGCTTGCAGGAATCAATCAGGTGATGGTTCGCTCCGAGGTTGGAATGACCTTTGCGGCCGCTCTTCGTTCAATGCTAAGACAGGCTCCAAACATTATTATGGTGGGTGAGATTCGAGATGGTGAAACTGCAAATATTGCGATTAATGCTTCGCTGACTGGTCACTTAGTATTTTCTACTCTTCACACTAACGATGCACCAAGTTCAGTTGCTCGACTTGCCGATATGGGTATCAAAAAGTTCCTGATCGCTTCTGCGGTCCGGGCAATTCTTGCTCAGCGATTGGTTCGTAAGCTTTGCGACAAGTGTAAAGTGCCAGCAACTCTCGATGAGAAGGAGCTACGCGCTCTTAATATTGATCCCGCCCAACTGGCTGAGTCCAATATCATGGGTCCAGGTGGTTGCGAGCATTGTCGTGATACCGGATACCGTGGTCGGATCGGTATTTTTGAGATCTTTCTTGTCGATGACGAAGTTCGTCACTTGATCAACCAAGATTTGAGTAGTCCGCAGCTTCGTCGCCGCGCCCGGGAATTGGGTATGCGAACACTTCGAGAGGACGGAATTCGCAAGGTTCTGGTTGGCATGACCTCGGCGGCCGAAGTGATTGGAGTTACCATGGCCGATGCCGATTAAAAATTTTCACACCTAAATAAACTTATAACTTTTTCATCACGATGGATAACAATCAAGTCCTCGATCTCTTTGTCAGCCGCAGCATGATCGACGGTGCCCTTAAGGCTGACGTGCTTGCGGAAGTCGAAAATAGCGGGAAAGAAGCTGCTGAGATTCTTGCCGATTACCAGGTCATAAACTCGCGGGACGATATTTGGCCGATCATAGCTCAGGAGCTTGGAGCTGAGTTTAAAGATTTCAGTGAATTCGAGCCACCAGAGGCACTCCTATCGTTGGTTCCTGCCGGGATGGCCCGACTTCACGGAGCTTTGCCGGTGGCTTATGATGACGGTAATATCTCAGTAGCCCTAACGGACCCTCTTAATCCCCAGATTCTGGAGGACCTTCGCTTTGCTGTTGGCCATGAACTCACCTTAGTTGTGGGAGCCGATCATCTTGTTGAAGAAAAAATCAATGAGCTATACGGCGGCGAAGAGAAAGCAATGGATGACATTCTTGGTCAGCTTGATGGTGGGTTGACGTTCAAGGGTGGCGAAGCTGAAATGGAAGATGAGGCTAACTCCGCCCCCATCATCCGTTACGTAGACCTTGTCCTTTATCAGGCGATTAAGGAAAAAGCTTCCGATATTCACTTTGAGCCCTTTGAGAATGAATTTAAAATTCGCTACCGGGTGGATGGATCGCTTTACGAGATGTCTCCTCCGCCGGTTCATCTGGCTCTTCCTATCATCTCGCGTGTTAAGGTCATGGCGAATATGAACATTGCAGAGCGCCGTATCCCTCAGGATGGGCGGATCGTTAAGCAGGTTGGGGATCAGTCTGTCGATATGCGTGTTTCGTCACTTCCGACCCAGTATGGTGAAAGTGTGGTGCTTCGGGTCTTGGACCGAAACTCGGTGAACCTCAATTTGGATAATTTGGGGCTTCCGCCGCACATTCATGAATACATCCACGATACAATCCGGATGCCGAATGGCATTTTTATTGTGACAGGACCGACCGGAGCGGGAAAGACAACCACCCTTTACGCGGCTCTCCGCGAAATTAATAAGATAGATACCAAGATTCTGACGGCAGAAGATCCGGTAGAATACGATGTGGATGGGATTGTTCAGGTTCCAGTCAACGATGGTATTGGTATGACTTTTGAAAGGGTATTGCGTGCTTTCCTTCGTCAAGATCCTGATAAAATCTTGGTGGGTGAGATGCGGGATCTCGATACCGCTAAAATTGCGATTCAGGCTTCACTGACTGGTCACCTCGTCCTTTCCACTCTTCACACTAACGATGCAGCTGGAGCGGTAACTCGACTCGTAGATATGGGGACTCAACCCTTTTTGGTCGCAGCTTCACTGGAGGGAATTTTGGCTCAGCGCCTTTTGCGGACGATTTGTCCTGATTGTAAATCCCCCTACGAACCTAGCGAAGCTATCCTTACGCAACTTGGGGTAGCTCCACATGAGCTCGGGGATAAAAGCTTCTTCACCGGTAAGGGCTGTAAAACTTGTGGTGATTCAGGCTACAAAGGTCGTGCGGGCCTTTATGAGCTGTTGAATGTTACTGATCCCATTCGTGATCTGATTATCGATAGGGCACCGTCAGTGGTAGTGAATCAAAAGGCAGTTGAGCTTGGGATGACCACTCTCCGTGAAGACGGTCTTCGTTGTATTTACGAGGGTCGAACGACAATCGAGGAGGTTTTGAAGTATACCTAACCAACTCAAAAAGGGGAACTTCAGTGAATTCAATTAAGATTTCGTCATTTGGAGCTTCCCCAACCTTTCTCTAAATCTTTAGAACTAAGCACACACAAACTTTATGGCTAATTTTCAATACATTGCACTCGATTCCAAGGGGGAACAGAAGACCGGAATCAAGCAAGGCAATTCCGATGCGGAAGTGATTCAGGCCCTTCGAGGAGAAGGCCTTTACCCTACCCAAGTGGTTCCTGAAGGACAGGGGACGATCGCAGCAACTCCTGGAAAGAAGGGGAAGAAAAAGACCAAACGAAAGGCGAAAGGCGGGAAAGCTAGCAAGGTAGGTGGTAAGGTTAAGCCTAAGATCCTGATGATCTTTACCCGTCAATTAGCGACTCTGATTGACTCCGGACTACCTCTTCTTCGTGGACTTAACGTTCTTGGTAAGCAGGAGCCTAATCCAGTGCTTCAGGCGACGATCAACAACATTGGTGATTCTGTTCAAGGAGGTTCGACCTTCTCGGAAAGTTTAGGCCAGCATCCTAAGATGTTTAACAAACTTTATGTGAACATGGTGAAGGCTGGTGAGCTAGGTGGTGTCCTTGAAGTCGTTCTCACTCGTCTAGCCGAGTATCAGGAAAAAGCCCATAAGTTGAAGGGTAAGATTGTCTCAGCGATGGTCTATCCGCTCATCGTGATGTTTATCGCAGTCGCCATTATGAGCTTTCTGATGTTGTTCATTGTTCCCAAGTTCCGCGATATGTTCGCCGATATGGGTGATGGGGCTCAGCTTCCTCTGATTTCCCGTGTGGTCTTTGGATTTTCCGACTGGATGTTAGCTCGCCCCCTTGTTCTGCCTAATGCGGTGTGGATCTTTTTCATTGCAGCTGGAACCTGGACCGCTTTTGGCGCTTGGTCTCGAACTGTCAAAGGTCGAAGCATCGTAGATGGGTTTAAGTTAAAGATTCCCATCTTTGGTGACATTCAGCGGAAGAGTGCAATTGCGCGTTTTAGTCGGACGCTCGGTACCCTTGTGACTTCTGGTGTTCCAATTCTTCAGGCGCTTAATATTACGAGAGACACCGCTGGAAATGTCATTGTTGCTGAAGCGATCGATAAAGTTCATGACGCCGTAAAAGAGGGCGAGTCAATTGTGACGCCTATGACGGGATCAGGAATTTTCCCTAACCTTGTGGTATCAATGGTTGACGTGGGGGAAGAGACGGGCCAATTGCCCGAAATGCTCCTAAAGATTGCAGATGTTTACGATGATGAGGTTGATGGCGCAGTGACTGCACTCACCTCGATTCTCGAGCCGATTATGATTGTCATCCTTGCTCTCGTTGTGGGTGCAATTGTTTTCGCCCTCTTCCTCCCGTTGATCAGCGTGATTCAGAAGATGCAGGGTGGTTAAGCTCAAGACGCAATTTAATTTCTACTAATTAGCTAGCCATAACAAACTGATGAACTTCGTAAAAGAACCCAAATTAGGGCGTTCCAACAAGTCTGGATTCTCGCTCATTGAGCTCCTTGTGGTCGTTTCGATTATCGTCATTCTCGCCGGAATTACGATCGGCGTCATGAGTTCGGTCAACGCGAAAAGAGATATCTCAACCACTTCAAAAAACATTGGGATGGTGAGAACAAAACTTGAGGAATTCTACAATGAGCAAAACTTTTACCCTGTGGGACAGGATGCCACAAGTGCATGCGTTTATAAGGCTCTTTCAGGTGATCCGACCGGACAGGGTGCAAATCCAACTGGAACGATTTACTGGCCAGAGCTTAATATGAATCGAAATCCGGCACTCGTGGGCACTTTTAATGGATTCCGGGTAATTCTTGACGGTTTTGGAGAATCACTTCGCTATCGGTCCGCGTTGGATACTAATTCAAACCCGGTTCAAAATGTGAGAAATGATGGTGATTTCGACCTTTGGTCGATTGGTCCTGATGGTGAGCCCAGCGACATTAACGTGTCGGGGCTTCTGAATAACGAACAGACTCAAGATGATATCTGGCAGTAACTCCTGCTCGATCTGATTTCCATATCTAATTATAAATAGGCGGAAGATAACGATCTTCCGCCTTTTCTACTCAAAAAAAGCATGTCCGAAGAGACTCAACCAGCCAAAAAGGCTGCACGTAAAACCGTGCGCAAGAAGAGTGCTACCAAGCGCGCGCCAAGGAAGAGCAGCAAGTCAGGTTCCTCTGAGGACAAAGAGAAAGACCTTCCTCTTGGAGAAAAGACCGCGAGCGAAGCTTCTAGTAAGGATCAGGACTCAAGTGGGAAAAAGGATGAGGTAGAGCCGGCCCGCAAGGCTCGTGAGCCTAAGTCTGGTATTCGTGATGCACGACGCGAGGTTGCTGATGGCCCCATTCTTGATGAAGTAAGCGAAAAGCTTGTTCCTGATTTGGATGATTCGACAGGATCCGAGGGGAAAAGTGGTCAGAAGAAACAAGCTCGAAAGAATGATTCTTCCGGGGCTTTAAAGGAACAGAGTCAGGTTCGACAGGATTCCGGAGAAGGTCGGGGCCGTGGACGCGGACGCAGGGAACGTGGTGGGAAACGCGAAGGAAAGCCAAGGGTTACTGTGGATTCAATGGACCTTGCCGAAAAGGCTTGGAAAATCTTCGAGTCCGAAGTGACGGAGGAAGGTCTGGCATTGCTAGATGATAATGGTCTCCGTGATTATGCCCGGAGTAGCTTCAATGCCGCGCGCCTTTTCCTTGAAGAAAAAGAGAGAGTCATCGGTCGTGAGAAGACGGCTAAATCTGAAAAAAAGGAACGCGAAAAGAAAGGGAAGGTAGAAAACGATAACCCTCAAAAGGAAGAGGAATAAGAACGCCGCGAAGGTCTCGAAAGTAGTTCAAGCCGGCTCACGCAATGACGAATGCCGGTTTTTTATGAGTCTTTCTCTTCGATTTGAATTCTAGGGAAGACTGGCTTAGGTTTACCAGTTTGATGCCCGGCTTCCAGGAGTCCCCATTTTAGGTCACCGAGAGTGAGTCCCTTTAGGTCGTCTTTCTTTAATTGGTTAAAAATCTTGGCAGCTGCGTCCGGGAGGATCGGTCGAAGAAGGACCGCAAGTTGTGCGCATGATTCTGCGGTGTGGGAAAGAATCTGACCAACCCGAGAGAGTTTTGACTCGTCTTTTTTCATCTCCCAGGGCTTGTGCCTTTCTAGATAACCATTGCAATGAGTGACGTGATCGTTGATGGCTTGCAGAGCGACGCTAACTTCGCAGTTATCCATGGCTTCTCGATAGGAATAAATCGATTGAGCCAAGGATTCACGTAGGGCTATATCTTCAGGATTGTCAGTATCGGTGGCGCTGATAGTGGAATTACAAAATCCCTTTGTCATATTGATCGAGCGATTGAGTAGATTGCCTAAATCGTTGGCGAGTTCGGTATTAAAGATCATGACAAGACGCTCGATATCAAAATCGCTATCTTTACCTGAGCGAATGTCGCGGCAGAGATAGTAGCGTAGAGTTTCAGGTCCAAATTTCTCCGCAAGTTCATCTGGGTCAACAATATTGCCTAGGGACTTGGACATCTTGTCGCCCTTCACATTCCAGAATCCATGAACGAGGAGGGTAGGCATCTCGGAGGCTTCAAACCCCATGGCATGGAGCATACAAGGCCAGTAAACCGCATGAGCTGGCACGAGAATATCTTTTCCAATGATTTGGAGGTCAGCGGGCCAAAGCGAATCGAATGTGGGGAGTTCAAAGTCTTCTGTTTTTTGGTATCCAGCGAAGGAGATGTAGTTGATGAGCGCGTCAAACCAAACATAGGTGACAAAATCTGGATCAAAGGGTAGGGGAATTCCCCAAGACATCCGCTCCTTCGGTCGCGAAATACAGAGATCAGTATCGCCGGCTCTTTCAATAGCGTTTAGGACTTCATTTTTGCGAAACTCCGGGATGATTTTGAGATCATCGTTCGCAACAGTAGAACGGAGCCACTCGGCATGGTCGGAGAGTTTGAAATACCAGTTTTCTTCTTCGATTTCTATGACTTCACCCCATTCTTCACCGAAGTCACCATGATCGTTGCGATCACGGTCAGTTAGGAATTGTTCTTGTCGGACGGAGTAAAATCCAGCGTAGGATTTTTTGTAGAGAGCTCCTTCCTTTTCAAGTTTACCCAAGATTGCTTGGACGCAGGATTTGTGTCGTTCGTCGGTTGTTTCTGCCCAACCATCATACTTAACTCCGAGTTTTTCCCACAGACGGATAAATCTCTTTGTGTTCCGCTTGGTTAGGGTGGCTACGTTGACGCCTTCGCCTTCGGCAGTTTTGACCATTTTTTGGCCATGCTGGTCAACGCCGGTGAGGAAGTATGATTCAGCACCTTTGAGGCGCTGATAGCGGGTAAGCACGTCGGCGAGAATTTTCTCATAGGCGTGGCCGATATGAGGTTTACCGTTTGGGTAGTCGATGGCAGTGGTGACGTAGAACATGTTTTTAAATCGTTCAGGGTTGCAAAGTTGCGAAGAAATGTCCGGACTAGCGCAGGACTAGGGATGATAAATGTGGTGGCCTAGTAAGGTTCAGAGCTTTGTGACCTTTCCCCCCATGGAGAGAATACGAGCGTTTCCCTTAGCGTGTTCGGCCTCGGCGATTTGCCCATCCCGAACATACATTTGAGAGAGTCCCGTCCAGGCGAGAAGATCGTCGGGCTCGAGAAGAGTTGCTTTAATCCCACAACCGATCGCTTCTTTCACCTTTTCAAGTTTGAGAAGAGTCATGCCGAGGGCCTGCCATCCATCGAAGAAGCTGTCATCGCATTCTACGGCTTCCCGGTAGGCGTGTTCGGCTTGTTCGAGTTCTCCTAGAGCAAGGTTAGAGTTTCCCCGCTCGAAGGCATCGTCTCGTGCGGCGTGATCTAACATTTCTTGGGTAAGCTTTACTGTTGGCCTTCTCTTTTCGGAGAGATTACTCCACTAGTTTCGTAGCGGTCATAGAGCCAGTTTGATAGTGCGACAAATCGTATGCTGTTTGTGGTGGACTCGTAGAGTTTTCCGAAATCAGTTTCAAATTCAGCTTTCTTAGCGAGCTCACGCTTTTCGACAAAAATGATTTGAGCCTCAGTTGCCTCTTCTTCTGACGGAGAAAAGTAGATGGGGGAAATTTCTCCGGGGTTTGTGTATTGTGTGGCAACGAACTCGGGAGGATCTGGTAGTTTTTGACTTCTTTGTCCGAAATTGAAGGTTTGGCCTTCCGCAAGTTCGGTCACTTCTGTGACTTCTTTATCTAGTTCTTTAGCTGCGTCCGCGAAGGATTTACCTGCTTTAATTTTCTTAGTGAGCTCTGCATAGAGAGCGTTTGCTTCCTTCACCATTTGCTTGCGAGCCAATTTTTTCTTTAGATCCACCGTGACTTGTACTTTTGCGGCCTCGTAGGCGAGAGGTAGGGAATCTTCGACTTCATCGAGGCGAATCAGGAACCAGCCATCAGAGGTCCGGTAGGGGTCACTGAGCTTTTCATCAGAGTCGCCATTTTCGGGAAGTTCAAAAGCGGCATCGGAAATTTTTCCAATTTGGAGGCTGTCAATCACAGCTGAAAGCTCTTTTGGTGGATCAGCCTTCGAGAAGAATTCAGATTTCTTGATCTCGTAGTTCGAGTCTTTCGCGATTGCTTCGAAGTCCTCACCCTCGTTGTCGGCCAGCTTTTGATAGAATTCCTCGATGCTGCTACTGAGCGCTTCGACAGCTTCCTGTTTTTCGGCGCCATTGAGTTCCTCTTTTGCTGTCTTAGGTGTTGCTGGTGTTTCCTCTGTGACAGGCTTGATAGGGGCCGGGGTAGGCTCGAGTGGGTTTAGGCTTTTTTCGTTGGAGAGAGAGTCTTTCAGCGCTTCGTTGAGATCTTTGCCAATTTCCCCGAGGGCAGGGTCATCCTGTGTTGCCTTTGATTCTAGAATGCGATCGGTTGCATTAGAGGGGGCTGGAGTTGGAGCAGGTTCACCTGATTCACCGGGATCACCCTGCGCTCCGTCGTTCGCCGGAGAATTAGAAGTCTCTGTCTCGGTGCTTTTTTCGGCGCCGACACCCGATTCATTGGGGGGTGTTTCCTTTGGAGTAATTGTTTCGGCTTGGGGCTCGGCTGTCTCTTCGGCAGGTTTTGGCTCTTCAGCTGTATTGGTAGCTTCGTTTGCCTTCCGGGCGGCCTCTTCAGCTTTTTTCTTGGCCTCTTCAGCCTTCTTCAAGCGCTCAGCTTCTTCCGCATCGGCCTTTGCCTTTGCTTCTTTAGATTTTTCCAAAGCTTTATCCCAATCTGGCTCGATTGAAACATAAGTGATTTTACGAAGCTCATCTGAATTGTAGTTCTGCATATTTTCTTCATAATATGCCCTGATTTCTTCTTCAGTCGGCTTAACCCGTCCTTCGTAGACTCCGGATTCGAGCGTAATTTTTGAGCCGGAGATTTCCTGCTTTTGAATATCAAAGAGTTCACGCTCGGTATCCTTTTCGGTCGAAATGCCACCACCAAGGACCTTGGAAAGATTCTGTGCAGTAAGGAGGTCACGAATGTAATTATTGAATCCAGGAATGCCACCGATGTTACTGAGACGAGATTTTGTGAAATTAGTGTAGGCTTCTTGGTCAAAGTTCCCATTCGTATCCGTAAAGAGGACTGTTTCAACAAAGTTTTCTACTTCATCATTACTGGGAGTAACTCCAAATTCAATACCACCCTTTTGGATGTTGATACGGTTGGTAATAAAGCGTTCCGGTTCAGCAAGAGAAGGTTGAAGGTATTCCGCCATAATCTGGACAATAAAAGAGGGAGTTTTAGGTATTGGCCCCTCCAGAAAGGTTTCCCCCAGATAGTGTTTTGCGAGCAATCGGGAATTTTCAGGGATCTCAATTGCTGTCGGTAGGACACTCGGAAGCTGCATCAAGGCACGCTGTCGGTTAAATTCTTTTTCTGAGATGGACTGATCGCCAACCTCCATCACGGGTTTGCCGTTAAATGCTTTGGAGATTCCTCCGTCGAGGAAGACAAGGCCTACGAAGAGAAGAACTAGGACGACGACCATCAGGCCGGTGTATTTGCGGATATTTTCGATCATGGCTGAGAGGTTGCGGGGAGCGGAAAGGAAATCGTTCCCACAGGACTGGAGAGTTAAGGTGGAATCCTGCCTTGGGGCAAGCCTGATGGGCGGAATTCCGCACAAGTTTTACAGGGCGAAGATCCTGATTGCGATGGGAAATACTAGGATAAAAGAACCTGGGCTCCTGAGATTCAGGTTTCGTTTTTTTAGAGAGAAGCTATCCTCTCTTCTATGATTTCGGGAATGCGTTGGACCTGCTTGTTTTTAGCTTTTTTGGGAGCAGCAGCTTTAGGTTCGGAAAAAACTGGGAAACCTAATCGTTTGGCCAAGGAGAAATCTCCGTATCTTCTTCAGCATGCATACAACCCGGTTGACTGGTATCCGTGGGGTGAGGAGGCATTTGAGAAGGCTCGCAAAGAGAAAAAATTGATCCTCCTCAGTGTCGGATATTCAACCTGTCATTGGTGTCATGTGATGGAGCGTGAATCCTTTGAAAATAAGGATGTCGCTGCATTTTTGAACGAAAATTTTGTCTCGATTAAGCTAGATCGAGAAGAGCGCCCGGATGTGGATCAGGTTTACATGACCGCATATCAAGCAATGACGGAGCAATCAGGAGGGTGGCCGCTTAACATGTTTTTGACCCCCGATCTAAAACCCTTGACGGGTGGTACCTATTTCCCTCCAGAAGACAGGAATGGTCAGCCAGGGTTTCCAACAGTTCTGAAGCAGATTCATAATGTTTGGGGAAAAAATCGGGAGCAGGTTTTGAAGCAATCGGTCGAAATGCACGGACAAATGAAGGCGTATTTTGAGAAGCTGCAATCGCAGAGTGGAGGCGAATTGAAGCCGAGCCGCTCAGTTGTTGATCAGTCGATTCCAAAGATCTTGGCACAGATTGATCCGGTTTGGGGCGGGTTGGGAACTGGAATGAAGTTCCCTCAAGTGAGTGTGTTTCGATTTCTTCTTCAATCGGGTGACCCAAAAGCGGTTGAAGCTGCTCTTAAGACCTGCCGCCGTATGATGGATGGAGGGATTTACGATCAGGTGATGGGAGGTTTTCACCGTTATGCGGTGGATCAAGAATGGTTAGTACCGCACTTTGAAAAAATGCTTTACGATCAGGCTCAGCTGATGGAGCTCTACCTGGATGCGTGGCAAATAACTGGGGAGCAAGAATTTCGCCAAGTAGTGGAGGGTATTGCCAATTACGTGCTGCGCGATTTAACACACCCCGAAGGTGGTTTTTACTGCGCGCAGGATGCGCAGAGCGAGGGAAAAGAGGGGAAATGCTTTTGTTGGACGGAAGGTGAATTATCAGCACTTTTGACGGCCGACGAGATGAAGGTGGCTCGTGAAATTCTAGGGGTCAGCGAAGAGGGGAACTTCATCGACCAAAGTGATCCCGAACCTTTACCTAACCTGAATATCCTTTCTTTTAAAAAGCCCCGGACAGATCTCAGCGAATCTGAAACAAAGTCGGTTACTGGTATTTTCAAGAAACTTGCGGAGGTCCGCGGAAAAAGGGTGCCACCAGCGACCGATGATAAGATCTTGGCATCTTGGAATGGGCTCATGATTGGTGCGATGGCCCGAACGGGAAGGGTCTTAAGCGAGCCCAAATATTTGAAGGCCGCCCGAAGGGCGCACAATTTTATCAAGGGAAGGTTTTGGGATGTAAAGTCGAAGCGCTTGGCGCACCGCTGGCGGGAAGGGGATCGGGATGATTCCGCCCAGGCTCAGAGCTATCTTTTGTTTTTAGCTGGGACGAGAAAGCTCTATGAGGCGAGTCTACAAAAAGAAGATTTACAGTTGGCGATTGGACTGGCTGAAAGTGCAGTGGAGCTCTTCTATGATGAAAAGAACGGAGGCTTTTATCAGGGTGAAAAACGGGAGGATTTGGTTTTACGCCTGAAGGGGCAATTTGACGGCGCTATTCCTGTCGAGAGTTCAATTGCGGCAAGGGAATTTGGGATATTGGCTCAAATCACTGGTCGTGATGATTTTGTGAAGATTTCGGAAGCAACAATTAGATCCTATTTAGGTCTGATTGGAGAATCTCCTGCGGGGATGGGTGAGATGTTGATGAGTTTGCGCTTTTCGCTTGAGAAGCCGGGCCGCTTAGTGATCGCTGGGGAAAAAGGACGTGAGGAATTGCTGGCGGCCGCGACGAAAACCTTTGATCCTAATCGAATTACTTTGGGTAACGAGGGACCGGTAAGTGAATTCACCTCGGGGTTACAATCAACCGAAGGCTTGGCAACAGCATTCTACTGCGTGGGCCAGACCTGCCAGTTACCGGTGGTGAAGGCGTCAGAGCTCTCTGCGATGTTGGTCAGGTTGAGCGAAGAGTCAGAATGACTAATTCGGGCCGGCAAGCAAATCGGACGCGAAGTCCGACAGTTCCAATTCCTCGGCCCACGAAAAGTTGGGAGCGGTCGTTTTTAAAATGACCATAGATATAATTCCGGCCGAATTTAACCTTGGCTGGTGTGTAGTTAATCAAAGGAAGACGGCATTGGCCGCCATGAGTGTGGCCGGAGAGTTGGAGGTCAAGAGGCTTGGTAGTATGGAGTTCATCAAAGAAATCCGGTTCATGCACCATTGAAATAACCGGTGTGTTTTTCTGGTGACCGTTCCACGCCCGGTTCGGGACAGGGCGTCCACCCCAAACTGAGTCGAGTCCATTAATGAAGATTCTTTCTCCCTTGATGTTGATATTAGTTCCTTTGTTTTGAAGATAGGAAATCCCAATACTTTCAAATTCCTTTTTAATATTGCTGACGGTGCAGTGCCAGCGATCGTGATTTCCGGGGCTAGCAAATATGCCGTGTGCAGCAGAGATCCCCCTGAGTGCCCTTGCAAATTCAGCAAGTGATGAAGGGTCATTGATGACAAAATCGCCAGTTATAGCGATGCAGTCAGGTTCTTCCGCTTCTAAAGCTTTCCGAAGTTTAGCGATCAATTCTTCGTCAGTGCCGGGCCGATAGTGGACGTCCGTAATCTGGGCAATCCTAAATCCATCAAGCGATTTTGGCCACCTAGGAAGGACGAGATTTTTACGAGTGATGGATAGTAAATTAGGCTCGATTCCTGACGCCCAGATTGCGCTGGGAACCCCGATTCCTGCTAGCCCAATGACGGAACGTCGTGTCATTTTTTGAAGACTAAATTTGGCACTGTTACTCGACATCGGATATAAGATTCTCTACGGTAGAGCGTGTGAGAGATTCTAGATTGTCTATTCCCGAGTATGCCATGGCATTGGCGGAAGTAGCGAGTTTGCGGTCAGAGGATCCTTTTCGTAAAGTTGGGGCGGCGGCCCTGGATGCTGACAACCGCGTGATTGCTACTGCTTATAATGGTTTAGCTCCTGGTTTCGATGCTCCAACGGGTTTTTGGGATGATCGAGAAGGCCGTCAAAAGTTCATGCTACATGCTGAGGTGAATCTATGTAGTCTTTTCAAGCGGGGAGAAGCTAAGCTAGTCGCGACGACTACGATGCCCTGCACCTCTTGCATGCAGACGCTCTGCGCTTATGGCATCAAAGAGATTTATTTTCGGGAGATCTACAAGGAGTCGGATGCCCCCGCCATAGCGAAAGTTTACGGAATCAAACTTGAGCAGATCCCAAAACCTTAGGAGGGCGAAGTTTACTCTCCTCCGCTGCCAGTTGAGATTCCACTTTCGACCTCAAGGTCTCCTCCGTAAAAACTTTTAATATAGCCAAATTCGATCAGGGTATCTTGCCAAGGAGCGAGAAGTCCTCCATTCGAGGAGCGAAAAATTCGAGTGGCCCGCGCCAGCCATGTCTCTGCCCCTACTCCGTCATCCTTTGCGTAATGAAGGGCAGCCTGGCCAAAGTAGAACAGAGGTGAGTCATCTAAGAAATCGGTCTCGGCTACGATTGCTTCGGCTCCAGCTAAATCCCCTGTTTTTATTTTGCAGAGAGCTATCTTGAACTTAATCAAGGGAGTCATCGTTTCTGTTGCTTTGTTTTTCTTAGCTTCAAGAACAAGCAGCTCTAAAATTTCTAAGGCCTTTGCATAGTTTTTCGTCACGAATTCAATTTCCGCAACGTTGAAACGGACATTGAAATTCCCTGGGCTTATCTTAAGGGATTTGGCAAAAACCAAACGGGCCTTATCAAAGGCGCGGAACTCAACGTAGCATGCTCCGCGTAGAGTCAGTGAAGCTGGATTTTTTGCATAAATTGCATCTACTTCTTCCAGCGCTTCAAGAGATTCGAAGATTCGTTTTTGCTGAAAAAGCGAGTTTGCGCGTCGAAAAGCATTCGAGTAGGCGATGGAGTCCTCTTTGGAAAGGGCTTCGAGGTCGATCACGAACTGTGGTTTTTCTCTTTTTTTTGGTCTCTTGGCATCAGCAGCAGGCTCATCCTGGGCAGAGACCAGTAGAGCAGTAGCGAAGAGTGAAGTGATAAATATTCTCATGAGATACGGTTTCTGGGATTACTCATATGAAATGAAAACGGTTAGGGCAAGTCAGCTAACAGGGGAATAAAGGTCTTTTTTTTGGATATATTCGGCAACCTTTTGTGGTAGCCATCGATTTTCGCGACCTTCCTTTAGTCTTTTTCGGATTTCGCTGGCAGATGCGGGATTGTTTCCTTCAATGAAGTGGGCCCTAAAACCTTTACGAGATCTGGGTTGTTTCGATCTCCCAACTACAATGAATTGGACGTTGAGAGCCAGTATTTCGATGTTTTTCCAATGGGAGAGTTTTTCCCATTGGTCAAAGCCAATGATTAGGAAGAGAGGAGAGTTTCTTTTGAGCTGTCCCTTGAAATACTTAATAGTGTCCCAAGTGAAGGACGGTGGATCCCTTTTGAGTTCGTAGTCGCTCACTTCTGCCCATGGCGAATTCTCGGTGGCTAGCTTAAGCATTTCGAAACGTTCAGTATCGTTCGCTCGAGGGGCATCTGGCTTATGGGGTGAGCGCCGGCATGGAATGAAGATGACGCGCTGCAGGCCAATTTGATCGACTGCCTTTTGAGCGATTTCAAGATGGCCCTGGTGAATGGGATCAAAAGTTCCTCCGAAGAAAGCGATTTTCTGGTCTCCGCTCATTTGACGGTTTGAGATATCATTCAGGGATGGTCCGTTCAATGTTGATCTGTCCTAGAAGTCCGGACTGTCTTGCACAAAACTGATTCATTTTCATGAGTTCGAGGAGGGCGAGAAAGGTTACAATGACTTCGACTTTCGAGGTCGCTTTTTCGAAAAGGCTTTGTAGAGAAAGAGATTCACCCGGTTCGATCTTATTGATCAGGAATTCAATCTTGTCGCTGACAGTGTAACGGTCATCGACGATATCTCCAAAGGCCCTAGCTTCATCAAAGCGTTTAAGGACGTTTTGGAAAGCGCGTATCAGATCAAAAATCGAGGCGTCGGCGAGGGGCACGGGCTCGTCATCATCTGGTCTGTTTTTTTTGAGTGGAGTATGTGCAAAGATTTGCTCTTGTTCGATTTCTCTTCGATGGAGAAAGCCAGCGGCATCTTTAAATTTTTTGTATTCGATTAATTGACGAATCAATTCCCAACGCGGATCGTCTTCTTCGGCATCTTCGTCAGGAGGTTGCTCCCTTTTAGGCAGAAGGGTCCGGCTCTTGATATACATTAGATTCGCCGCCATTGAGATGAATTCTGAAGCAAGATCGATATTGAGAAGCTTAAAGGTCTCGATGTAATCAAGGTATTGTGTGGTGACGCGTTCGAGCGAGATATCGTAGATGTCTACCTCATCTTTTTTGATGAGATAAAGAAGGAGGTCAAGGGGCCCCTCAAAGATTTCCAGACTGACCTTATAATCTGTCGATTCCACGGGGACGGTCAATACCGTTTAAAGATGAATTCTGCGAGGGAAATACTGCGTCAGTGGGTGATTATTTGGAGTGGTAAGTTAGGGTGATTAGATGTAGATTCCCCGCGTGGAAGAGCACCTCGGCCAGCAGCGCCTCAATGAATATCAAAGCA
>TARA_B100001057_G_scaffold500094_1_pt1 | contig 17956 bp, 15 predicted proteins | sample TARA_B100001057 | Tara Oceans TARA_B100001057 (sample SAMEA2621839) | marine metagenome | biome: marine biome (ENVO:00000447); feature: surface water layer (ENVO:00002042); material: "saline water (ENVO:00002010), including plankton (ENVO:xxxxxxxx)" | depth 5 m
CCCGTCGATGGCGACCAAAGGGCAGTTATGCAACGAAGGTCTGGCTCCCTAGCAATTACCTCATTGTGTGATAGTAGCTCTAAGTCCATCACCCCATTTTGTTCAGCTCGTTGCTTTATCTGGTTCAGGGCGCTTATTTGATCTTCTGAAGTTGCAACTATAAGTTTCCCAAGTTTTTTAAATGGAATGCCTCTTTCTTCCATGAAACGGTACATTTTTATTTTACCCTCAACACAGAATTTAGCTTTTAAACTACCCGGCTCGTAATAAATTCCAGCATGAATTACTTCAGAATGTCGTGAGCTAGTTTCCGTTCCAATAGCGTCGGCTTGCTCAAGGATTATCACCTCGCGCCCTTCAATAGCTAGAGCGCGGGCACATGCTAGCCCAACGACCCCCGCTCCGATCACCACACAATCAACATTTTCAAACAACTACTGCTCCTGTAAAAAGTACATCTTTGAGACAAACAAAAAATAGTAAACACATTTACCGTAATTTGAAGTAAGTATAAATTACCAGATCGCCTTGCTCTATTTAAAACTGTTATGCTCTGGGTAAAAAATGAAAAATAATTGGGTTACAGCGATATCTGAGGATGATGCAACTGGTGAGACAGCTGAAATTTTTAGCGATATCAGAACAACGCTTGGCAATGGTGTAGTTAACCTAATCTGGCGACATATTGCTACTATTGAGGGGGCATTACCTTGGGTTTGGCATGCGGTGAAGCCACTTTATATCTCGGATGCCCTCAAAAATGAGGCTGGTTTTCTATGCGAAAATATCAAATTACCAGAAGTTTTAGAATTGCCCAGTGCTGTACTTAGCGTTGTGAACGTATTAGATCGTGATAGACTGGTAATTCGAAAAATTCTTGATAGTTATAATAAGGGGAATGCCTTCAATCTCCTCGCACTTAGCGCACTAACTGTTTTACCAGAAGATCACAAAAAGAAAGTCGAAGCGGACCACATATTTTCAGAAGAGATCAATATTCCTAATCTGATAAATCTTGACAGTATGGATGAAGAGACAAGGACACTAGTTTTACTGTTGAGTGAATTGGGGGCCCAAAAAGATAATAATATAATACCTAGCTTATATCGTCATCTGGCATACTGGCCAGGTTTTCTAAGTTTGTCGTGGAACACTCTAATCCCTCTGGAGTTGAGTGGTCAGCTTCAGTATATGACTGACCGAACCTATCAATTGGCGGCGGAAAGAGCAGCTAATATTGCGGATGCCGTAGTATGGGGACCAGAACCATTAAGGGCAGAAGAAGCCATGAAAGCGATTGATAACTTCAGAGTTTCAACGATTAGTAGAATGCTTCCTATTGGACTTATATTGAGAAGGATAGCAGGTTGATCACCACGCTCAACATTCTAAATTTTGTTTTTTTTCCATCGTATTATATGGTGACAGCGGGTAGGGAAATTTTTTCAGGAATAAATAGATGGATTATGAACTTCGCCACTCTGTGTGTCCACACGATTGTCCAAGCACTTGCGCGCTTGAGGTGGAAAGGATTGATAATCGAACGATAGGGCGCGTCCGAGGCGCGCCTGGCAATTCCTACACGTCAGGGGTAATCTGCGCAAAGGTCGCCCGTTATTCAGAAAGGGTCCATCACCCCGAAAGATTAATGCATCCTCTGATGAGAGTTGGTGAAAAGGGAGAAGGGAAATTTGCTCAAATCTCCTGGAATGAGGCGTTAGATCGTGTTGCTCAATCTTTCATAGATAAAGTAGATGAATATGGAAGTGAAACTGTCTGGCCGTATTTTTTTGCTGGCACCATGGGAATTATTCAAAGAGACGGGATCCAAAGACTACGTCATGTAATGGGCTATTCCCGCCAAGCCGCAAACATATGCACTGAACTTGTTCAAAATGGCTGGATAGGGGGTGCTGGTGGCCCAATGGGTCCTGACCCTAGGGAAATGGCAGAGTCAGATCTGATAATTATCTGGGGTGGAAACCCTGTTTCAACCCAGGTAAATGTAATGACGCATGTTACAAAAGCCAGAAAAAATAGAGGAGCTCGCCTTGTTGTAGTCGATGCTTACAAAAGCCCAACGGCGGAAATAGCTGATGAGTTGGTGCTGGTTAAACCAGGAACAGATGGCGCTGTTGCCACGGCCATAATGCATGTGCTTTTTCGCGATGGTTTTGCTGATATTGACTATATGGAAGAGCATACCGACGACTGGGTATCTCTTGAAAAACATTTGGTAAATAAAACGCCAAAATGGGCTGAAGAAATAAGTGGGGTTCCAGCGAACCAAATAGAGATGCTGGCGGCGCATATTGGTAAAACAGATAAAACTTATATCAGAATTGGGTATGGCTTCGCTCGATCCAGGAATGGAGCGAGTCAAGTTCATGCTGTAGCATCAATAGCTGCAGTCGGCGGAAAATTTAAATACAAAGGGGGTGGAGCTTTTTGGTCAAACAGGATTATTTTTAATTGGAACAAAAATGTTGTTGAAGGAAACGATGTTTTAGATAATTCGACTAGAATGCTTGATATGTCGAGAATAGGACCAATTCTTACTTATGAAGACGAACTGGTTAGACAGGGGCCACCCGTTACCGCCATGTTGATTCAAAATACAAATCCTGCAGCTGTTGCTCCAGACACCCATCGGGTGCTGAGGGGATTTAGGCGCGAAGATTTATTTCTCTGTGTTCATGAACAGTTCATGACTGAGACAGCGAAGATGGCGGACATCGTATTACCGGCAACTACGTTCCTTGAACATGACGATCTTTACCAGGCTGCTGGGCAAGTGCATGTTCAGGTCCACCGGGCAGTTATCGATCCTCCTGGGGAAACCCGTTCAAACCATTGGGTTCTATGTCAACTAGCTCAGCGCTTAGGTGCATCCCATGAAGGTTTTGAAATGACGGAATGGGAACTTGTAGACCGTACGCTCAGGGATTCCGGTTGGCCGGGGGCAGAAGAATTATTGCAAAAGAAATGGCTGGATGTTCAGCCTGGTTTCGATAAGGCCCATTTTCTAAAGGGATTTCCAACAGCAAATGGAAAATTCAAATTTAGTGCCGATTGGTCAGCTCTTGGCCCGCTTGGACATCAGCTTCCATCGTTACCGGATTATTGTCCAAATATCGATCTTGCAACCCGTGATAAACCTTTTCGAATGATCACGTCGCCAGCTCGAAATTTTTTAAACTCTAGTTTCACGGAAACACCAACAAGCAAAAAACGAGAGGGTAGACCGGAAGTAATGATCCATCCAGAAGCTGCCTCTAAGTTGAGCGTTTTATCTGGCGACCGAGTTCGATTAGGGAATGAACAAGGAAGTGTGGTGCTGCATGCAGTTCTCTTCGAGGGAGTGCAGAAAGATGTGATCGTTGTGGAAAGTGTGTGGCCTAACGCTGCATTTGAAGAAGGTATCGGCATAAACGCGTTGATAAGTGCCGAGGCGGGAGCCCCAAATGGTGGAGCTGTTTTTCATGATACTGCTGTTTGGGTGTCAAAAATCGAATGAATTCTATGCCTCTACCCCAGGCTACTGTTTTGCTATGCTGATAAATCCTCTCCAGCTAGCGCACGTTTGATGAGTTTTATGGTCTCCTCTAGTCCATATAGCGCTACAAAAGAGCCAAACCTTGGGCCTTGATCTTGCCCTAAAAGTACCTGATATAATGCTTGAAACCAATCACGTAAATTTTCAAATTGATATTCTTTACCTATACTATAAATCATAGTCTGAATATCTTCAGATAAACTATCCTTGGGCAGTTCTGAGAACTTTGAAGCGAGTTGTTCTAACGCTTGCCGTTCGAGGTCACTCGGCTGACGATAAGTTTTTGAAGGTCGAACAAAATCGCGATAGTAATTCACAGCGAGATTGGCAAGCGTATCTAAGAATGGATGGGTCTTTGGCGATGCATCATTTGCATATCGAGCAATATAGCCCCATATCACGCTCGTTTCCTCGGCATGACAAACACTCGCTAAATTAAGAAGTAGGCCGAAGCTTAGAGGCACTTTATCCTTGGGAGCATCGCCGTTGTGTATATGCCAAGATGGGTTTTCTACTTTTTTTTCTGATTCCTCGTTATTGAGTTTCGTCCTAAAAGAGACGTATTCATCTGTGTTCTTTGGGATAACGTCGAAATACAATCTTTTAGCGCGCTTGGGTTGTTGAAACATAAATAGTGATAAGCTTTCGGGAGGAGCGTATGTCAACCACTCTTCAACGGCTATACCGTTGCCTTTAGATTTCGAAATTTTCTGTCCTTTGTCATCAAGAAATAATTCATAAATTAGGTTTTCAGGTGGTGGCGCGTTTAAAACTCTACAAATCTTTGATGAGGCCTTTACGCTATCTATCAGATCTTTTCCGCACATTTCATAATCGACCCCCAAGGCCTTCCAACGCATAGCCCAGTCAACTTTCCATTGTAACTTACAACGCCCCCCTGTGACAGGAACTTCTACTTTTTTTGAGGTTAAGGGATCTTCATAAACTATAGTGCCGGAGCCACTATTATGTTCTAACGTGGGTACTTGTAGTACCTGACCTGTTTGAGTGCAAATAGGAAGAAAAGGGCTATATGTTCGTCTACGCTCCTCGCGCAAAGTCGGCAGCATGATATCCATAACTTTATCATAGTTTTCAAGAACATCTCGCAATACATCATCGAATTTACCACTAGTGTAGCATTCAGTGGCACTCATGAACTCATATTCGAAACCGAATGAGTCTAGAAAGCCTTGCAACATAGCGTTGTTATGGTCCCCAAAGCTTTCATGGGTTCCAAACGGGTCTGGTATCTGTGTTAATGGTTTATTTAAATGTTCAACTAAGCTATCTGGGTTAGGAATATTGTCTGGGACTTTGCGAAGACCATCCATGTCATCAGAAAAGGCAACTAATTTGCTTGGAATATCACAAATCCGCGTAAGTGCGTTCCGAACCATCGTCGTTCGAAATACTTCACCAAAGGTCCCTATATGTGGCAATCCCGATGGCCCATATCCTGTCTCCAGAATGATGCAATCTTTATCGAAGTTAGCATTATTTAGCCGTTTCGTTATTTTTCTTGCTTCTTCGAACGGCCACGCACGGGCGTTACTGAGAATTTCTTCAGAAATATCAGTGTTATCTGCCATAGTACTATTCCTCTTGCTTACTTCGGCGCAAGCTAATATTCCAAGTTGGAGAAGGCAAGTTAATTCAATTTAAATAAATGACCTATCTCAAAGAGTATACATGCAGGAGTAATAATCAAGAATGACGGATGACAAAAAACTACATTTCCATTTTGACTTTCTCTCGCCATTTGGTTACCTGGCTAGTCTGAGAATCGATGAGCTTACTCGAAAATATCAGTGGGAATGTGAATGGCATCCAATGCTACTGGGCGTCACAGTTCTTAAAATTATGGGGCTTCCACCCATAGCCGAGTTACCTCTCAAGGGCCCTTATATTAGGAAAGATGCGGAACGATATATGCGTCGTCACAATATCGTTTTAGGCAGAGCTCTTGGTTCCCCGCAGATAAACCCCCTATTGCCCGCGCGTGTCGTTTGCTGGTTAAAACATGGAGACCCTTCTTTGGCTCACCGGCTCGCAAAAGATCTTTATCACGCCCACTGGATGTTAGATCAGGATATATCGCAGATAGATGTATTAACGTCTATTTTAGATAAACATGGGACTAATTTAAAAGAAGTATTAAAGGCCTTAGATAACGGAGATGCATCTAAGGCTTTACGAGATGAAGTTGATGAGTCTGTTGCTTACGGTGTCTTTGGTTCCCCAACGTTTAGAGTGGGCGAGGAATTATTTTTTGGGCTTGAAAAGTTAGAGGTTGTTGATGATTGGCTCAGATTGGGAGGGTGGTGACAATTTCACTGCCCTCAACACCAACTAATTTTTTGTAAATTTCGGGGTCGGTAGCTCCTTCTGTGGACAAGAGCAGTATTCTGCTTTCGTGATCTATATCTAAGGATATACGGGCTCTCGGGTTTTGACAAATCGCGGCTAGCCCAGCCAATGTTGCAGCGCCCGACTCTCCTGATACGATCCCAAGTTCGGCCAATCGGCGCATTGAAGGTGCTATTGTTTCATCATTCAATATCATGAAGGTATTAGCGGATCGTGATAAGATGTCCCAAGCGAGAAGTGAGACTTCACCAGCGGAAAGGCAAGCCATTACGGTTTCTAAATTGCCGCGGGAAATCATCGGCTTTTCAGCTAAAGCACTTTGATAAAGACAATCAGCGGCCCGAGGTTCAACTACTATGACTTTGGGTCTATTTTTGCCCCATATTCTCCATAATTCTGCTGAAACAGCGGCAGCGATGCCTCCTACACCTCCTGGTAAAAAAACATGCGTCGGGATTACGTCGTCTATTTGTTCGCTGATTTCTGACGCTAAAATAGTGTAACCCTGCATCACGTATTTTGGCACGTCCATGTAACCGTGGTAGGATGTATCGGAGACTACATGCCAATTATTTTCATGTGAGTCCCTATCTGCTTGCCGGACAGAGTCATCATAGTTTCCTGATATTCGCACCATCTCGCAGCCAAATTTGGCAATAGCTTGTTCTCTTCCTTTACTCACTTCACGATGAATATAAATTTTACACTGGCAGCCAAACTCCCTAGCTCCCCATGCCACGGATTTACCATGATTTCCATCAGTTGCTGTCACCACTGTTATATTTTTGCATATTGCTTTGTACGTCCCATTTCGGAGATCGACACTATTTATTTTTTCTATGCCTGTTTGTTCCTTTATCAAGTGGCTTAACACTTTAAAGACGGCATAGGCGCCACCGAGGGCCTTAAATGATCCAAGCCCAAACCGGGGACTTTCATCCTTTAGGTAAATATCTGCTACTTCGAGCTCTTTAGCGACCGTACCAAGGCAATGAAGTGGGGTGGCCTTGTAGCCAGCCCATTGTTGGATTTCTAATTTTGCCTGCGCTCCTTCTTTGGTCGGCATGATCTTTTCGATATCGGGATGAACAAGCTGTGTTGATGTCGACGCTATTCTGTTGTGATGCCACGTCGAACAGTCAGGCGTGAAAGCATCTAGCCAAGTCTTTGTCATCATTTAATCCTATTTTGGCATATTATGCCGTGGGTACTGAATCACCGACCAAAGTTGTTCGGTGCATTATGCGTCGGTGATTGACTGAATCATATGGCAGAACAGCGTGCATAGTGCAACGGTTATCCCACATCAAAATATCGTCCATTTCCCATTTATGACGGTATACAAACTGATCTTGTGTAGCATGATGAGTTAAATCTTCTAGCAGGGTTCGTCCTTCTTTTTCTTCTAGTTCGGCTATACTTTCCATAGTATGAGGGCTCAAGAAAAGTGATTGTTTTTTTGTTATTGGATGCCTGCGTACTAATGGGTGTTTTACCCGCGGGAGTTCCTCGTATTGCCCCTTATTTTTTCGTTTAGATAGTTCTTTAGACTGAGAAATAATGTAATCGTGGCTATGAAAAACGTGCAACTTCGAAATTCTCTGTTGCTCTGATTTCGGAAGTGTTTCATATGCCTTTGTCATGTCTGCAAACAAAGTATCCCCGCCATTGGTTGGGATTTCTATCCCATGTAAAATTGAGCCCAATGATGGAATTTTTCTAAATGAGCTATCGGTATGCCAAAGCCATGTTAACTCGAGGTATTGCCAGGAAGTGCTTTTGGGTCTCATTATTTGATTGTTCTCGTCAACGTTGCTAACCCTATAGATTTCTGGCGTCCTCGATGATCTGTGGGCGACAGATGGATGTATTTCCAGTTCTCCAAAGCTTTTGGCGAACTCTACTTGTTGTGAATCGCTGATATTCTGTTTATTTAGTATTAAGACTGGATATTCCAGCCAGTAATTGGTTATCTGATTAATTATTTCAGGATTGAGTGACACGGAAAGATCAAGTCCTTCAATGACAGCAGAAAACCCCCTAAAAATGGGCTTAATTCCTAATGAAGTGTCTTGAGCAACTGGTGATTTCACTTTAAATCTCCAAATTTTGATCCTTCATAAATAAAACAACCACTAAAAAACTTCGTAATATACGGTTGACGAAGACGCAAAGGGTGATCATAAGAACAGTGTGGGCCTGTAGTTCAGTTGGTTAGAACCCGCCGCTCATAACGGCGTTGTCGGGGGTTCAAGTCCCTCCGGGCCCACCAACCTTGGTGTTCAAAATAACTATACCAGTTTAATCGGCAGCATCTGCCATAGGTAACAAATCTGGAGTAGTCATTTTTGCGCCAATAAGACCTTCCTCAACGGCTTTTATCTGCATGGCCAGATATTTGGAGTAAATACGTATCTGTGCTAGGCCACCGGCAGTAAACCAAAGCCCTGGCTGAGATGTTCTGCGCCACATGTTGCGTAGCTCGCCTCCCTCATCAAATCCCCAAACTTGTCCTATTCGCTCCGCTACATCATCTCCTAAAAAGTGACGCACGGTATCCTGTTGATTCTTATAACCGGTGGCAGTTACCAGCAGATCGGCTTCTATAATAGATCCATCCTTCATCCTCACACCGTTATGAATAAACTTATCAATATTAGAATATTGAACGAGCCCAACTTCACCATTTATTATTAAATCTGAGCAACCAACGTTAAAACAGTAGCCGCCTCCGCGTCGTAAATAACTCATTTGGAACCCTGTATTATCGTCGCCACCATTGTTGAGCCGAAAGCCCTTGGATTTAAGGCCCTCCAACAACTCCTTATCGTTTTCTATCATGCCACGGGTCGACTTTTGATAAGATTTAACAAGAACCGGATAGGGCAACGAAACGGCCAATAGATCATTGTCCTCAATAGGAGGGCCTTCAAAATAATGTGCGTACACTTTCTGTGCCTCCTTGAGGCTCACGATGTGGGTGGAGCTACGCTGAATAATGCTGGCTTTAACTCCACAAGAATGTAAATCTTGGGTGACATCATGGCCGCTATTTCCGGTGCCTAAAACTAACGCCTTTTTCCCGGCCCATTTGTGTCCGTCTATGTATGCTCCTGAGTGTAAGATTTCACCTTTGAAATCTTCAAGCCCAGGTAGATCAGGACGAACGGGAATGCTACTTACGCCAGTGGCAAAAACAACGTGTCTTGGTCTAACCGTGCGCGTAGTTCCATCATTTTTTCTGATCTTAATTTCCCATTGTCCATTACTTTCATCATACGACCCGCCAGCTAATTCGGAGCCCATCCAAATGTTTAATTCCATTGTTTCGGCGTAAGCTTCGAACCAATTGGCTAATTTATCTTTGGGTATGAACACTGGCCAATTTGGCGGAAAAGGCATATATGGCATGTGATTTATATACACTTCATTATGCAGAACTAATGAATGGTATCTTTTCCTCCAATTATCGCCGACACGTTCATGCTTATCGATCACCAAGGTGTCGACGCCAAGTACTCCTAAACGCGCTGCAATAGTTAGTCCCGACTGACCTGCACCAATGACCAAGACTGCTGGTTCATGATCCGAATATGCCTTTGCTTTGTTTCGAAGGTCTAACCAATTATCATCCCCAAAAGTTCTTGAATAATTCTCTCCACTTGGACGGTTTTCGCCTATTGCTTCTTCGTGGCCATTTATGCCTTCTAGAGAGGTCAGTAGAACCCATGCTTTGAAATTGTCGGGAGTATTGCTGTCAGGAATAAGCCTCAATATACCGCTGGCCGGGCCAGTTTTTGTGTTGAATTCTATGAAAGCTTCGATGCAAATGGTATCTCCCCGGTCCACCACCCTCGGTGGTGTCCTATGTTGAGCTATCCTTATTTCTGTAGCTCCTGTATTTATAGCGGTTTCTTGAATCATAGCTTTTATTTCAGAAGGACCATTTACTGTCCTTATGTGCCAAGTGAAAGCTAGTAAATCTCTCCAATGACCGTTCTCAACGAATAATAAAGATACGGCGTCTGAATTATTTTTTCTGATAGCAGTCTCAAAGTTAATTAGCCAGGTTGTTACTTCATTGTTGATGTCAACCCCGATAAAAGGATCAGAAGCTACCATTTGTATTCTCCGTAACTAATAATTTGCCTGTAAAATAGCGCAGTTTATTCATTAGTCCACGGTGCATTTGGTATATTCTAGTGTTTATCTTAAATATGCTATGAGGCTATTTGGGCTTATTGCTTTGGTGAAGTTCGTGTTAGTTTGTACTGGGTGAATTGAGTTGTTTGCCAGTTTGATTGAAAAGAATTTTTCTTTCGTGATCACTTGGGGGGCCTTGTCTCCGAAGATCTTTGCCTAAATCGACACCCCTCTTAACAGCGGATCGTTCTTTGATTTTTGATCTCCACGCATTTAAACTTGGATATTTATCGAGAGATGCACCTAACGGTTTAGCTATTAAAACCCATGGCCAATTGATTATATCGGCAATGGAATAACTATCCCCGACGACATAAGGTTGATTTTCAAGTCGTCGGTCCAAAACACCCAGACAACGATCATATTCATTGAAATAACGCTGGTGAGAATAGGAATGTTCCCCCTGAGCGTAGTTTACAAAATGACTTAGCTGCCCACCCATTGGTCCCTGATTTCCAGTTTGCCAGAAAAGCCATTCTAGCACCTCTTTTTTTTTCAAAATGTCTTCTGGAATAAATCGCTGGGTTTTCTCTGCTAGATACCACAAGATCGAACCCGATTCGAAAACGGATATAGGGTCGCCATCAACGTCGTGATCAACGATGGCTGGCATCCTATTATTTGGGCTAATTCTTAAAAATTCAGACGTAAACTGGTCCCCTTTGCCAATATTTATCGGATGTGTCTTATACGGTATTTGCAACTCTTCTAGTAAAATAGAGACTTTCCATCCGTTTGGTGTAGGCCAGTAGTAGAAGTCGATCATAGACTCAAGTTTCCTTAGACGATTGTTCGGGTGTGGCAATTATACCATCGCTTATAAGTGATTCGATAGTGTCTTCATCGTATCCTAGTCTAATCAGTGCTTCTTTACTGAATTCCCCCAACATTGGAGCTCCTCTTGTTATAACGGCCGGAGTTTTAGAGAAATTGGCTGCAGGGGCCGCCTGGCGCAACATCCCAGCTTGTTGGTGTTTGTATTCACCAATCGTACCATTTGCCTGTATTTGGGGATGATTGATAATGTCTCTCCGTCGCAGGATTGGGGCGCATGGCACATCAGCTGCATCCAAAATTGTTAACCATTCTTGAGCTGATTTTGAGAGCAGTACCTCCTGTGTCATGCTCAGGCGGTCGTTTATATTTTTGTGGCGGAGTGCTGGCGTTAAAAATCGTTCATCTGTTAACCATTCTGGTCTATTCAATGCCGTTGTGAGGTTCGTCCATTGTTTGTCTGTGTTTACAGCTACAGTGATATATCCATCAGACGTTTCATATATTAAATCAATGAAACTCTGCGCCTCTTCCTGAGGGAATTCTCCACCAACAAAAGTCTGACTACCCATATCAGAATGCCATAAGAACGACACTACAGCGTCTAACATTGAAAGCTTAATGTGCTGGCCCTTTCCTGTTTTTTCTCTGGATAATAGCGCTGCGGTAATAGCTTGTGCAGCCATTACTCCGGTTAGCTTATCTGGGACGATCGTCCTGACGAGTTTTGGTCTGGCCTCATCGGAACCTCCTTGAATGGTTGTAAGACCGGACAATGCTTGGACCAAGGGATCGTAAACTGGTCTTTGAGAGTATGGACCTTCGTGGCCGAAACCGCTTATTGAGACGAAAATTATTTCAGGGGAAATTTTACGAATTGCTTCTTCCCCCAAACCTATGCGTTCCACGACACCTGGCCTCATATTTTGAATAAAAACATCTGCGGTGTGGAGCAGTTTTTTGACTATTTCCATCCCTTCTGGCGTTTTTGTATCTACAGCGATGGAGCGTTTACTTCGATTATTATTTAAAAAAGAGGCAGAAAATCCACCTCGCCGATTTGAAAGTGCTCGTGTGAAATCGCCACCATCTGGATTTTCCACTTTTATCACCTCGGCACCTTGATCAGCAAGAATCATGGTTGACAGTGGTCCGGATATGACGCTTGTCATATCTATAATTTTGAAACCAGCTAGGGGTCCAGACATGGGAAACTCCAGTTTGTCTTAATATATACGAGCCAAGCTTATTAAATGCTCAATTAGATGCAAGATAAGAAACGTTAATAATACAATACTGGTAATTCACGAAGCGCCGATTGTTAGAGATTTCCTTTTGCGATGGGTGGAGATCTTAATAGAAAGTATGTTAGATTTCGGTGACTTATTGGGAGGGGTTCTATTAGCCCTTGTCTAGCCACAAATATTAACGAACTTCAACGGAAGGATGAGACATGACAAAGGCATTTGAGGGGATAAAAATTTTAGACCTTAGTCAGGTGCTGGCTGGGCCTTCCTGTGGAATGCAGTTGGCACTTTTAGGTGCTGACGTTATCAAAATTGAACCGCCAGTAGGTGGAGATCAAATGCGGGACAGAGTTCTGGAAAGCCAATTTAGCCCAATTGGCATGGCTGCTGGGTTTTTAACGATGAATATCAACAAACGGAGTTTAGCCCTCGACATAAAAACTAAACAGGGTAAGGCTATTCTATTAGACCTTATCAAAGAAGCTGACGCCATTCTGCATAATTTTAGGGCCGGCGTTGTAGATCGCTTGGGTCTTGATTATGAAAGCGTAATAAAAGTAAATCCCAGCATCGTTTACACTGTGATCTCAGGGTTTGGCTCTAAGGGACCAAAAGCGGCGGATCCGGCGTATGATGGGGCAATTCAAGCAGCATCTGGAATGATGGCAAATAATGGTACTGAAGAAAGTGGTCCGTTAAGAACAGGGTACATGGGCGTCGATTTGATGACTGGTATGAGCGCAGCTTATGCGACCTCGGCTGCGCTTTTACGCAAGCAACGCACTGGTAAAGGGCAGATGGTAGATGTTGCTATGCTAGATTGTGCGATAGTTCTTCAAGCGGCTAATTTTGCTCGACATGTCGTCGATGATGTTCCTGATATGTTGATAGGAAATCAATCTATCACTGGGGCCCCTACGGCAAGTAGTTTTTCGACGAAGCAAGGGTCAATGCTATCTGCAGCATTAATGCCCAAACACGTAGAGGCGTTCTTTGATGAGCTGGGTATAGCTGATCTTCTGGAGGACCCAAGATTTTCTACGCGAGAGGCACGGATTAAAAATAAAGATGTTGTTCGCGCTGCTATGCTTAAAGCTTTTGGGAGTGATACCGCAGAAAATTGGGAAAAACGCCTTGCACCAAGAGGAGTACCTATCTCGAAGGTTAATTCTGTGGCCGAGACTTCTAATCTGGAGCAATTACAACACCGTAACATTTTGACCGATGTGCCGGCTGCTGCGGGAATGGAACGAGGTTACAGACTTGTTGGGGCGCCGTTTGTTAATTCTGAAGATGGACCAGAACCAGCACGTTCTGCCCCGACTCTAGGTCAACACAGCCGGGAAATTTTGGCAGACCTTGGGATTGATAATACTGCCTTTGAAAAACTCTTAGCTGACGGTGTTATCCATGAAACTACCTAATTTGTTATTAATTTTTAGCAAATTAGACGATGCCGGATTCGCGGTAAGGCTTTGCTGCAATGATCCGTTCAGTTCCAAATCTCGTTAGATCAATAGTGTTGTATCGCCCTTCCAGAACTAATTCACTAATTGCCAATCCGGTTGCAGGAGCATGCATAATTCCATGTCCAGAGAAGCCGGTTGCTATCAATAAATTATGAGGATCAGCCGCCCAAGGCCCAATAATCGCGTTATAATCAAGATTATTTCTTGCATAATGGCCGCGCCACGATCGCTCTAGTTTTATAGTTTCCATGGCAGGTATTCTATGGGCAAGCGATGGCCAAACTGTATCCTCGAACCTAGTTGGACTTAATTCCCAATTCCAACCTCCTTTCACACTCCAGTTAGGCATCCCGCCGGTAAAGCCATTCCCCTCGGGTCTGAAAGCAAGATCAGTTTCTGTTTTAATAAATGGGAGGGGTTCTATTTCTTTGTCGCAGAGAAAGAAATAACTTTCTCTGCTCATTGGCTCAACTGGGATGTTAATTCCAAAATATTTTGTTACTTCCCCGGACCAAGCACCCGCTGCTAGAATGAATACATCTCCTTTAACAGTGGGGCCCTCTATGCATGTTAAGGATTTGATTTTTTTATTTTGTATATTTGCAGATTTTATCTCTTCGCTAACGTACGTCACTCCCAGCTCTCGCGCCTTGGATTTGAAACCGTTCAACGCGGAGTAGGCATCTATCCAGGCATCATCTGGGGAATAGACCGCTAGTTTTACATCGTTATTATAAATCGACGGGAATAATTGCTCTAGGTTGGTTTTATCTAATAGCTGTGCCTTAACACCCATTTTCTGTTGATTGTGAAAGTTCTGTTCCATCACTTTGTCGTTGCCTGCATCAGAGACAAAAAGATATCCTTGGCGGCGAAAAGAGATTGAAATTTGATCGCCTTTAGATGACATAGTTTGATCAAATTTCTTGTAAAAATCCAATCCATAGCGCGCCATTTCGATATTCTCAGGCAAACTGAAAAGTTGTCTTATCCCACCTGACCCGCGTGGCGTAGCTGCTTTAGAATATGTAACATCGCGTTCTATAACAGCTATCGTCCCAGCTCGCCCATCGCACGCCAAATGGTAGGCTATAGATGAACCTATGATGCCTCCTCCGATAATGACTATATCGTAGTTCATTCCCTGTATCCTGTTTAGGTTTCGGTTCCGCCATTGCAGTTAATCATTTGACCGTTTACAAACGCGCCTCCGTTTGAACAAAGGAATCCAGTGAGAGCGGCTATTTCCTCCGGCTTGCCGAGACGACCGAGAGGCACTCTTGGGACCATCGATAAAATATGTTCTCTTTGCGGATGGTCTCCATCGGTATCGATTGGACCAGGAGAGATAGCATTAGTTGTTATACCGCTGGCCCCAAATTCTTTGCCTAGAGACTTTGTTAATCCCCAGAGCCCGTGCTTTGCTGCAGACACCGGGGCACGACCTTTATAACCGTGAATGGCATTCATTCCCGTAATGTTAACAATTCGCCCCCAACCTTTCTCTAGCATTCCACCAGCAAACGCACGGCATGTGTAAAATGCCGAATTTAAATCGATATCTAAAACATTATGCCAGTCAGCATCTGTCATCTCCAAAAAGGGTTTGGACGGACGTATCGCCGCGTTATTGATAACAATATCAATTGAACCAAAGTGATTAATAGCTTTTTCAGACATAGTCCGAACCTCATCGGAAGAACCAACATTGCCCATCAACACCATTGTCTTGACTCCAAGTTTCTCTGCGTCAGAGGCTGTTTTATTACAAGCGTCAAGGTCGGTGGCTCCATTCAACACGATATTTGAGCCGGAACCAGCGAGATTAAGTGCAATAGAGCGACCTATATTCTTGCCACCACCACTAATAAAAGTCGTTTTTTTCTCAAGTTCCATTACTTTCTGTCCTTATATTTTGTTTATTAAAGTGTATTGGTTAGAAGGCTTTTTTCAAATATACTATTTTGAGTAACTATGTGTCGCTGTTTATTTTTAGAAGGTAGGTATGCTCCCATCCCCGGAAACTTGTGCTCGTTGGAAACAACGCAAATTTGTAAGGCAGCCTCATCGGATGGTCATTGGACTTTTAGTGTGTTTCGTTGCCGCAATCTATGCGCTGTTCTCTGGTGAAATCGAGGCGGCAAAGTTGTTCGGGATACTTACTTTGATTTTTTTGTTTTTTTACGCTTTGGCTAATTATATCGTCTGGAAGGCTTCCCAAATTGAGACTGATTGCTAGCCGTCGTTAGTCTTGTCTTTGCCATCAATGCGTATGTAATCATCCTCCGAACCAAAAGACTCACCCTTCTTCAACAGTCCTTTCCCCGGTATGAAATTTATCTCTAAACGAATTCCGTCCGGATCTTCAAATAAAACATAGTAATAACCCGGAGCCCAATCGCGTTCTTCGGGGCCGCGCACGATCTTCGCGCCCAGTTTTGAGACTAATATGGCTGTTTCGTCCACGTCTTCCATGGTTCGAGCTCGAAAGCAAAGGTGATGTAAACCGACGCGATATTGCTGGAAACGCTCGTCAGCATATTCCGGGTCGCATCTTCTAATGCCAATTGCTGTTCTTCCACCAACATGATAGCAAAAATCCGGGCCATCATGGATAAGAGACATTCCAAACCTTGGTAGAAGTTTGCTGTAGAATTCGCGAGCCTTTTCAAAATCAGTTACTGTCAGAATCACGTGAGCGAGGCCATTTATACCTATGGTTTTTTTTTCTTCATTCATGATATTGTCATCGCACTTCCAAGTGATCTAATAGCGTTCGCCTCCGTCGCAATGGGTCTTTGGTGGATATAGATCGATAAGTAACATTGACTTCAAAATTCGATTTATTGACTATTGCAGGTTAGATAAGTAATGACCGATTGTTTACTGCTATTACAATAGGGAAGGATGTTTTAATTGACAAAAGCGGATTGGTATTTTGATTTCATCTCACCATTTGCGTATTTGCAGTTTGCGAGATTTGAGAGTTTTAAGGGAAATTTAGAAATTAATCCTATACCAGTTTTATTTGGTGGGTTGCTGAAACATTGGGGGCAGTTGGGACCTGCAGAAATACCTCCTAAAAGAAAATTTGTATACAGGTTTTTCAAATGGCAGGCCGATCAGAATAATATTCCTTTTAAAATGCCTCCACGCCATCCATACAATCCCTTAGCTTCTCTTCGTCTATGTATCGCAGCTGGTGGTCAAATTGAGCACATTCATTCGGTGTTCAGGGTGATTTATGGGGAAGGGATTCAGCCAGACGAAACAGAAGGTGTTCTGGCTATCGCTGAAGCCCTCGGAATAGACAATGCAGAGGCGGCAATGTCCGATACAGAAGTAAAAAATACCCTGCGAGAAAATACTGAAACAGCCATTAAAATGGGAGTATTCGGTGTTCCTACCTTCTTGATAGATGATCAGGTGTTTTGGGGTGCTGATGCGACAGAGATGATGTTAAGCTATGTCAATAACCCAGAACTATTTCAAACACCCGAAATGCGACGTATTTCAGAAATGCCAATGGGTGTTGTTCGTCGAAAATGAAGAGCGTCTATTTTCAAAGAAAACCGCTGTCAGTTAACTTTACTGTTAGACATTCTTTCGAGGGCTGTGACTAAGCCAGAATGATCAAGTTCCGAATCCCCATTTGCTGAGCAAGAATTAAATAACTCCTGAGTTGTTGCAGTATTTGGGAGACTAACTCCAAGTGACTTAGCGCCCTGAAGTGCTAAGTTGAGATCTTTTTGATGTAATTCTATACGGAACCCTGGCTCGAACGTGCGCTTAATCATACGCTCACCGTGCACTTCGAGAATTCTTGACTGGGCTAGGCCACCCATTAACGCCTGTCGGACTTTTGATGGATCCGCACCAGCTTTCGAGGCAAATACTAATGCCTCTCCAACAGCTTCAATGGTAAGAGCGACAACTATTTGATTGGCAACTTTTGTAGTTTGTCCGACACCATTTTCTCCAACCAATGTAATATTACTTCCCATAAGTTCAAAAATGGGCAGTGCCCTAGAAAAATCTTCTTCAGACCCACCTACCATTATAGTTAGTGAGGCCGCTTTTGCTCCCAGTTCACCACCTGAAACAGGTGCATCAAGGTAGCCACAACCCATACCTTTTATAGCGTTGGCAAATTCTTTTGTTTCTATGGGAGAAATTGAACTCATATCAATTACAAGTTTCCCATTATCTAATCCCTCAGCAATGCCATCTTGACCAAATAACACCTCTTGGACCTGCGGCGTGTCAGGCACCATTACAATGATTATTTCACTATTTTTTGCCACTTCCTTGGCATTCTCGACAACTTTAAGGCCTGA
>TARA_B100001057_G_scaffold277209_1_pt1 | contig 17955 bp, 14 predicted proteins | sample TARA_B100001057 | Tara Oceans TARA_B100001057 (sample SAMEA2621839) | marine metagenome | biome: marine biome (ENVO:00000447); feature: surface water layer (ENVO:00002042); material: "saline water (ENVO:00002010), including plankton (ENVO:xxxxxxxx)" | depth 5 m
GTGGCTCTTCAGGTGGTATGAGTGGCTCTTCAGGTGGTATGAGTGGCAGTGGAGATAGCATTCGAGGAATGGGAGGTCAATCAGGAGCAAGCAGTTATCCTGGGGAAACTAATTCACAACGAAAAAAACGTCTAGAAGGTGAGCTCGAAAAGTCTGTTGGTGGTTTAGATGAGGTATTAGGTCAGGAGCAAAGAAAAATTGAGTCTGTAGGTAGAAATACCGAAGGTTTCGGTGGAAGTGCCAGCAGAGGAGGAGTTGGTCTAGGGAGGCAATCCACAGGAGGAACTCAAAGAGGTGGCTCATCATCAAGATCAATGGGCAACAGTTCTAGAGAAGCTTCAGTAGGAGGCTTAAGTGAGGCAGAAATTGAGGCAAGAACACCAGATGATATTCCAGATCTCGTAAGTGAGGATGTGGTATCAAAGCAACTCAGAGAAGCAGCTCTGTCTGAGGATGATCCAGAGCTGAGAGAGAGGTTATGGGAGGAGTACCGTAACTATAATAAATTTTAATTCTCTTTATATACACGATTATGTTCAATTTATATAAAATTTGTAAGCTAATTGTCGTCATACTCGCTGTCGGAGGTTTTTCTGCTTGCACTGTCTCTGAGGTTATCGATGCAGAGAGAACCAATTTGGATATTGCTAGTTTGAATATCCAAGAAGATTTACTATTGGATGTTGGTATTTTCATGTTCGATAATGGTGTATCAGAGAAAAATGATCCAGATAAAACTGGAATATTTCCTGACATTAGGAATGCCGAATCTAGATATTTTCCTTACCATCTAAAGACAACACTCGAAAAGAGTTTATATTGGGGGTCCGTTAGAGTGATCCCTTCCACTGAAGCTGTTACCGATGTTTCAGTTTTCGGGAAAATTCTACGCTCTGATGGTGAATATGCTGTTATACAGATAGGCGCCAGAGACTCCACTGGACAGAGGTGGTTTACGAAAGATTATTCAATCCAAACTGGATTGCGCTCATACTCTGAGAGCAGAGATAGATCTGAAGATCCCTATCAGAAGATATTTAATGACTTTGCAAATGATCTGAGAATTTATGCCTCTAGCCTTCACGGATCTCAAAACAGAAGAATTCAAGAAACTTCACAACTGCTTTTCTTCGCGGATATGATTCCTTCTGTCTATGAGGATTATTTCTCTCAAGAAAATGATCAAATTACGATATTGAGGTTACCAGCAGAGAATGATCCTATGGTTCAGAGGTTGAGGAGCATAAGGGAGCGTGACAGACTAGTTATAGATTCAATTAATGAGCATTACGCAAATTATTACTATGGCATAGCAATCCCTTATGAGGGTTGGAGAAGAAGAGCTAGAGAAAATCAAATTGATATCAGGGATACAAAGCGTGCCGCTTCAATTAGAGCTCTAATTGGCGTTGCTGTTACTGCGGGCTCAATAAATATGGATACTAGAGATACCAGTCGCTCAAGACGAAATATAAAAAGAGCAACTAGAAGTGTAGGTATTGATAGAGGAATAAGAACTATTATTGATGCATGGCAATTAAGAGAATCTACCAGATCGTATCGAAATCAAATAGGCGAATTATCTGAATCATTTATTGCGGAAGCGGCTCCCATGGTTGTTGAAGTTGAAGGTCAATCTAGACGTTTAATTGGGACAGCAGAATCGCAATATGAGGGTTGGAGAAAAATACTTAAGGAGATTAATCAACTGGAAAATCAGATGCCTTCTGAATCTATAGTGGGCGTGCCTCAGAGATCAAGTAATGAGGTACTAAATTAAGTTAGGTGAATAATTTGCACGAAGGTAATCTCATCTCAAATCGTTATCTTCTAACTCGATTACTTGATCATGGAGGAATGGCGAGTGTTTGGCTTGCCAGAGATACCAAATTAAACAGCGATGTAGCCCTAAAATTTTTATCCAAAAAACTCGCAGGGGATATTTCTGCAGTTAATAATTTCAGAACTGAATGGGAAATAGCGAGCAAACTTGTTCATCCAAATATAGTTAAAGTTTTTGAATATTTTACCAATGAGAACTCACCACCATTCTTTTCAATGGAGTATATCGAAGGCAAAGATATTTCTGCGCTCTCAGAGGGAAATTTTTTAGAAACTCTCAAACCGATATTATTGGTAATAGATGCATTAGATTATGCTCATAATCAAGGTGTCTATCATGGGGATCTCAAGATGAATAATGTTCTTCTTAATGAGCGTGGAAAACCCATACTCATAGATTTTGGAATATCACATTATCAATCAAACAAAAAGAATGAGGATTGCAGTCCAGCATTGTCGGATATTTTTTCACTTGGGGTTCTGATTCATGAGATATTAGTTGGTGTTCCTCCAAATAACAATAAGATCATCGATGACTCAGTAGAAAAAAAATCCAGTAGGAAGATCGAGTCATTAATAAAGGAGATGATTAATCCTAATGATGTTAACAAGCCATCATTAAAGAAAACGGCTTCCTCATTAGTTGAGGAAGGAATCACTCCAGGAAATGCTGAATTAAGCTCACTATCGGACTCAGTGGCTGAAGAGAAACTGGTAGCACAAAATTTTAAAAAAATTTCAGATAGGTTTGTTAGTCAAGAAAACAAAATTAGTGGATCTAACGAAGGAGTCTCTCCAAAAGTTTTTTGGATGAGCCTCAGTTTGATTTTGACTTTTTGTTTATTTGTCTTTTTTATCTTGCCAGATAAAGTCGGAAAGGAATTCGAATTACCCCAGCAACGATTTTCAGATACGGATCAAAGTTTGATAGTTGAAAATAAAGATAATTCAGAAAATACTGTTGAGCAACAGAAGATGGCTGAAGAGATGCTTGATAAGATTCTGATTGAATTGAATAATCTCAGAAATCAGGGCGTATCCAAATGGGGCGGTATAGATTTTAGAAATGCTGAGGAAAATTATAAATTAGGAGATCAGGAATATCTTAACTCCAATTACATAAGCGCGTTAAATTACTATCGAGAAGCTTTTACAAATATTGATAAATTATCCAAAACAGTTGATGAACAATTATCCATCAATTTAAAGTCAGCTGAGAAAGCATTTAAAGAGAATAATTTTAACGACGCAATTTATTTTTTTGATATTGTTGTGTCAATAAAGCCAGATAATCCAGAATACCAGTCTTTTTATGATCGGGCACTCGTTCTAGAGGATGTTCTGGATCTATATACCACTGCAATTAAAAAAAATAATCAAAAGGAATTTGAGGATGCGAGAGAGCTAATTCTGAGATCGTTGGTTCTGGACCCAGAGTATGATCCTTCGATCAATCTTCTCTTAGAGATTGAAAGAAATATCTTAAGGAGAAACTTTGAATCCAGAATGACAGAAGGTTTCGTGGCTTTATCAAGCCTTGATTTTGTATCAGCTAGAGTATTGTTCTTAGAGGCAAAAAAATTATATCCAGAATCGCAAGAAGTCATAGATGCAATATCGCAACTCGATCAAGCAGAAAAAGATCAATTTATTACTAACATGGAAAAAGAATTAATTATTCTGGAAGATGAGGAACAATGGGAAAATGCTGTTGAGTCATATAAAGAGATTCTTATCGCAGATCCAGATCTCCAGTTTGCAAGAGAAGGACTTAACAGAGCACTTTTTCGCTCTGATATTAGTTCACAGCTAGATAATTATATTGAAAATTACAATAGTCTCAACGATACCGATATATTACAACAAGCAACCAATCTATTGATTAAAGTATCAACATTTGAGCGAAAACCTAGAATTGAGGAGCAAATAAGCGAATTAAGAAGATTATTAAAAAGAGCTAGCACACCAATCGACGTACAACTGGTTTCTGATAATTTAACTAATGTAAGCATATTAAAAATTGGGAGTTTTTCATTCTTTTCAAAAGAGATTATCAAATTAAGACCAGGAAATTATACTGCGATAGGAATTAGGAATGGTTATCGAGATGTTCGCATAGATTTTACGGTGGCACCTGAGAATGATGCGGAACCGATCAAGATTGTTTGTGAGGAAGTGATTTGAAAATCAATAACTTTGTAATTAATGATACTCAGAGAATTGACGTCTCTTCTATTGGTGGCTCTGTTACGATTGGGACTGATAATGAATCTGATGTGAAGGTCCTTGGACCAGGTAATACCAGTTTCATGGAAATTATCGTCCATGAGACAAAAATTCATATTAAATTAATCAAAAAGAACGCTCTTATAAAAATTAATAATAAGCTTATTGATTCTGAACGAGAAATTTATTCTGGAGATCAAATCAAGTTTTACGGTGTAATAATTGACATCTCAGTTGAGAATGAAGAATTATTTATTTCGATAGATGAAAAGGGCAGCAACTATTTAACAAAAGCTCCCGAATTTGAGAATGAACAAGAATATCCTAGTAATAAGAAAATTCATGCAAAGAGTTACACAGTAAAAAGAGATGATATTAAAACAGATAAGAAATTTGGTCTTGCTAATTGGAAAATTACAGTATCTGTAATTATTCTTTCTTTAGTATCTTCTTCATATTATATTTTCGATTCAGAATCAGTTAAATTTGAGATACAACCACGTGATGTGGACCATCTATCGATTCAGGGTGGATGGTTTCAGATCCCCCTTGGAGATCGCTATCTATTGAGGCCTGGAGACTATTCTGTTGAGATTAAAAAAGAGGGCTTCTATCCATTAATTCAGAATTTCATCGTCACCGAAGAAGTGAACCAGATCATTCCCGTTTCCCTTAAAAAACTTCCTGGAATCTTAAATATTTATACAAATACAAATGACGAGACTCAAATATTCATTGACGATGATTACATCGCGGCTAACCAGATTAAAGAGCTCAAATTGGATCCAGGTTTTCATAAACTTGAGATAATCTCCGAACGGTTTCTTTCATATTCTGGAGGAATTTTTGTAAGAGGCATGGATATTTCTCAGGACATACATGTTGGGATGATACCCGGATGGTCAGAAATAAGAATGGAATCAAGACCATCCGGTGCAGACATATATAAGGATGATGTGAAGATAGGTCAAACTCCAACTTCTTTTAATTTAATGGAGGGAATGCATACTATTACCTTATTAAAAGAAGGATTTAATGCTTGGGATCGAACTTTTTCGGTTGTTGCAAGTAGCAAGGAAAGTATAGGGCCCATTATACTCGAACCCGCAAATGCAGAGCTTGACATCAAGACAATTCCATCAGGCGCGAATGTTAATTTAGATGGAATGTATCGTGGACAAACTCCTCTGAAGGTATCTCTCAATCCCAACCAAGAATACATATTTTCATTTTCGAAAAATGGATTTAAAACTGTTGATCGTCAATTTAGATTAAATTCAGCGGAGAAGAGGGCTGTTACAATTGATTTGGCCGCAATTTTTGGACAGATATCCATTCTACTCAATGAGGAGGATGCCGATGTGTACATTGACAAAAAAAAAGTTGGAAATGGCTCGCTGACACTTGATCTTCCGACAACTGAGCATACATTGACAGTGACAAAACCTGGTTATAAGACATTTACTAGAAAAATAAATCCGCGAGTCAATTATCCCCAAAAGATTGAAGTCAACATCCTCAGCGAGGAAGAATATAGGAATCAGAGTGTCGTTAAATTCATTTTGAACTCACAAGAACAAGAATTGAGAAGAATTGGTCCTGGTGAATTTACTATGGGCTCATCAAGAAGGGAGGTTGGAAGACGAGCTAATGAAGTTATTAGGAATGTTGAGGTCACAAAATCTTATTTTATTGGCACAAAAGAAGTCACAAACAGAGATTTCAGTAAATTCCGCTCAATATCAAGTCAATCTGCCGATGTTCATCCCTCACTTATTGCTGATAATAATCCAGTCGTATTAATTAGTTGGTCGGACGCGATTGAATATTGTAACTGGTTGAGTGACAGCGAAGGACTTAACCCTGCTTATATAAAAAGATTTGAAAAATGGGAGCTTAAAGAACCACTAACAAATGGATACAGATTGCCTTCAGAAGCAGAATGGGTTTGGGCGATAAAGTATGAGTCAAAAAATAATAGTTATGTATTTCCATGGGGTAATCGTATTCCACCGAGAAATGATTTTGGCAACTATGCTGATTCGGCAGCACAAAAATTGTTGCCTAATGTAATTCCAAATTATAATGACGGATACAGCTCATCATCTCCAGTCGGAAGTTTTCGAGCAAATTCACTTGGAATTTATGACGGAAGTGGTAATGTTTCTGAGTGGATAAGTGATTATTACTCTATTCCAACGCCAGGGGTTCCAGATATAATTAAAGACCCTAAAGGACCAAAATCTGGAACTCAGCACGTTATAAGAGGCTCTAGCTGGCGACATGCGAATGTAACTCAACTCAGGCATTCTTATAGAGATTTTGGTAATGAAGGAAGAATTGATGTTGGATTTAGGATAGCTAGAAATGCTGATGATTAAAAAAATCTTCTCAATTACATTTCGTGTAAAAAGCTTATCTTTTCTTATTTATATTTTAGCTTTTCTCTTTCTTATTTCAATCCAAAATAATTTGGTCAGTCAAGAGCGAATGGAAAATGGTACTATCAATGAATCCACTCAAGAGCAGGAAAATTCTTCAAAAATCATAATTCAAACTCAAAATGAGAATAGCAAGAATGATGTTACAAATGATGAGAGTGATGATTCCGATTTGGATGATCAAACATATGGAGAAGATGATGATGACTTTGTTCCAACAGAAGAGGTGCCAGCAGATGAGTCGATACCGTTTCCAACTAATATTTAGATTTTTTTACAATTTCAAGAAATCTAATATAAGAGAGTGTGCAAAATGAAAAAAAGTAACGTACCAGTTGAATTTGTATATCAGTTATTTGCACTGATTGTCGCTGTGATCATTGTTCACGGTTACTTCGTATCTGTCGTAAGACCGAATGCCAATCAAATTCAAATCGAGCAAAATATTGAAGCTGAAAACAACCCAAATTATGTTAGGGAAAGGTCAGTATGGGTACTGATCAAGGATTTCGAGCAGGAGTCATGCTTTATTTTGATGCTTTGGGCCCTTGCAATTATGGGGTTTAAATTAGGGTTATTAATGAATGAGAGAAAACTTTTAGATGCCGATCTCATATCAGTTGCAGAAGGAATGACAATTTTACCAAGAGATACAAGAGAACTTGAAAGACAAATTGAAACTTTAAATGAAAAAGAAAAAAAAATGGTATTACCAAGAGCACTTCTTAACGCGCTGAGAAGATTTGGAGCAACAAAAAATGTTCAGGATGTATCGGTGAGCACTCATACTATATTTGAATCTGAATCTGAGAGACTGGAATCTGAGCTTTCAATGATCAGATACATTTCATGGGCGATTCCATCTATTGGATTTATTGGTACGGTCAGGGGTATAGGTGAGGCTTTGGGGCAAGCTGACATTGCTGTTCAGGGGGACATTTCAGGAGTAACTCAAAGCCTCGGTGTTGCCTTCAATTCAACCTTTATTGCCCTGCTAATTAGTATTTTTTTAATGTTTTTGGTTTATCAGCTTCAATTGATGCAAGAGAGATTGGTATTTGATAGTGAGAATTATACAAATGATCACTTAATTCGACATATGAAGACTGACAAAAATCAATAATGAGAAATCATTTTGTCGCCAGCAATTTTAAATATCAATAACTCTGGAATCTGCCTCTTTCAAAATGACAGAGTTCTATACAAAGAGGTAGGCATAATTCTTAATAGTGATGATGGATTTTTGTTAGGATCAAAAGCGATGGATTCTCGGCGAATATTGCCTAAAAATATAAATCATGATTTTTGGAGTAATCTATCAGAAGCAAAGATTCAATCCAGTTCATTCTCAAATTATTCATCTGCTGACTTAGTGAGTTATCAGCTCAAGGAAGCACTGCAGCTCATAAACAATAATGATCCAATCATTATTATTTATCCTTCTTACCTTGATTCGGAAAATCTGAGTTTACTATTGGGTATTGCCAATGCACTCAATATTAAAATAATCACTTTTATTGAATCATCAATAGCAGCAACAAAAGAAAAATATTTTGCCTCTAAAATAATACATCTTGATATCCATCTGCATGGCATCACGGCCTCATTGATGTCGGATAAGAGAGATGTTTCTGTAGAAGAATCGATATTTATTGAAGAATGTGGGCTTTTTCAGCTTTATGATTCTTGGATTAACTTGATTACAGAATCATGCATCGAACAACTAAGATATGACCCAATGCATTCTGCTAAAACCGATCAAATGCTCTATGACAAAATCATCAAAATTGTTGATGAGACAACAAAAAAAAATAAAGTCACCATAAATGTCGATCCAGAGAGTAAATCAAAAGTCATCAAAATTGGTTCTTCAGCTTTTATAGATGCAGTAAACACAAATTATCGACACCTAGTTAATAAAATCAGACCATTGTTCTCTAGAAATGAAAATTATGTTCTTCAGCTAACTCAGCAAGTAGCAAAGTTACCTGGTTTGATCTCATTGCTTGAATCTAGTTTTTCATGTTTTGTCAGAGTGCTGGATGATTTAGAGCCTGAGAAGGGTGCTTATAGATTTAATTTAAATGCTTTCGACAATAATGCTCCCTCAATTTGCAGAGCTTTACCTTATGAATCTGAAAACATGGTTGATACTGAGAAAGCTGATACAGGCAGTTTTGCTCCAACTCATATCTTGTATGATCATGTTGCTTATGAAATTAGTGAGGTTCCAATTTACATTGGTACAGATGTAAAAACATATGATCGATTTATAAAGCTTGATACAAATTCTCCAGGAGTATCAAGAAAACACTGCAGTATTCATATGCAAGAAGGGCATTGCATTTTCAATGACTTAAGCAGGTATGGTTCGTATTTGAATGATCGAAAAGTTAAGGAAGAGACAGTGCTACAAATAGGAGATTTGTTGAAAATAGGTTCACCATCTATTGAATTTAATCTCATTTCAATAGAGAGATAATATGGCTAGCAGAAGAAGACAAACTGAACAATTTAGCATGTCTTTTCTTGATTGTATGTGCTGTGGTTTTGGCGCTGTAATTCTTTTGTTTATGATAATTAATTCTCAAATTAAACAGAAAAATGACCAGGATCAATTGATACCGATTGATGATGTGAGCATTATTAGATCTCAATTGCTCGAAGAAAGAAAGAATCTAGTTTTAGCTAAGAATATGCTCTCAAGAGCAGAAAATGAGGAGCAAACAATATCTGATGAGATCACTAAACTCATGATTTTGCTCAATAAAATTAAAGCAGAGTTAGAAGAAAACGATGTTGATTCATTGGCGAAATTAAAAAAAATAGAACAATTAAATTCAGATATTGAGAAATTGAATAAAGAAAGAGAAGAAATACTTACTGTCACAGAAAGATTGAATTCTGGAGATAATTTAAGAAGTTTCACAGGAGACGGAGATCGTCAATACTTGACGGGCCTTAAAGTTGGCGGTAAGAGAATTTTAATTTTAGTTGATTCTTCTGCAAGCATGTTAGACAGAAAGATTATAAATATTATTAGAAGAAGAAACATGTCAGACGATATCAAATTAAGATCGGTTAAATGGAGACAGGCTGTCTCCAGTGTTGACTGGTTGACAGCGCAATTTCCTGAGAATAGTCAGTTTCAGATATATTCATTCAACAATGAGGTGCAACCAGTTATTGATAATACTGAAGGAGAGTGGATTGATGCCTCAGACGAAGAGAAACTTGATCAAGCGATCAGAAATTTGAGGCGAATAGTTCCTCAAAATGGGACAAATATGAAAGATGCATTTGCAAAAATTAACCAACTGGAGCCAAGACCAGATAATGTTATTTTGTTGGTAGATGGGTTACCTACAATGAATGAATCAGAAAGCAGCAGAGGAATGATTACCGGTCAAGAGAGATTGAATCTCTATTATGAAGCGGAAAATGAAATTCCAAGTGGAATACCTGTAAATATTTTACTTTACCCGATGGAAGGCGACTACAATGCATCGATAGCATATTGGTTACTTGCATATAGAACAGGCGGTTCATTCATGAGTATCAGCAAAGATTGGCCATAGAGAATCACGATAATGAAAAAGAGAAGAAACATTGAAGCATTTAGCCTGTCATTCTTAGATTGTATATGTTGTGGATTTGGAGCAATTGTTCTGCTGCTTGTTCTAAGCAAGATATACGATCCAAAAAATATTAATGTTCAAGCTGAATCAATAGAATTGTCGCAATCACTAAAGGAGCAATTGGAAGAATTAAAAAATGAATCATCGTTTGTTGATGAAAATTTACGTGAAGCAAAACTCAATACAGTCAATTTGTTGCAAGAGCTAGAAGTTTTAAATGAGGAGTTAAACAATGTCAGAGGAGAGTACGCAATCAGTTTGTCAAAACCGATAGAACTTGATGACAATGAAAAAGATCTAGAAGAAGCAAAACAGAAATTATCTGATGAGATAAAAAAATTGCAACCAGATTTTCGCAGAGCTTCCAATGAGGCAATAGGCGGAATTCCTGTAGACAGCGAATATATCATTTTTGTCATTGATACTTCAGGAAGCATGCAATCAAAATGGGATTGGGCGGAGAGAAAGCTGAGTGAGGTGCTTGATGTCTATCCCACAGTTAAAGGACTGCAGATCATGAACGATAATGGTAGATTTATGTTTCAGCAATATGGTAAATCATGGCTGCCAGACACTCCTCAACTTAGGCAATCAATAAAAAATACAATGAGACAATGGGCGCCTTTCAGTGATAGTGATCCGTCTGATGGAATATCTTATGCGATACAATCATTTTGGGCTCCAGATAAGAAGATAAGTATTTATGTTTTTGGAGACGAGTTTCAAGGTAATTCAATGGAAGCAGTTCTAAATGATATTGATAGAATTAATATTGAAGATGAAAACGGCGATAGATTAGTTAGGATTCATGCGGTTGGCTTTCCTTATTCTTTTGGTGGAAGCAGAATACCGCAGAGTTCCCAGAGATTCGCAGGTCTTATGAGACTTCTCTGTGAGAGAAATGGGGGGACATTCGTCGCTCTTACAAACAGCGATAGATAAATAATTGAGTGCTCTTATCAATTGTAAATATTAATAGAGCACTCAAATAAAATTAATAAAAGGTTTATTCGATGATAAACTTACCTTTCATGATTGCGTAATGACCTGGGAAAGTACAAAAATATGAATAATCTCCAGATGGATCAAGCGAACTCATATCAAAAGTAACAGATGTTTCCTGTCCTCCACCAATCATATCAGTAGCAGCAATAATTCTAGAATCACCCTCAGGTAGATAGTTTGGAGCACCTGCTTGCATAGAAGCTCCTGAAAGAGGCATCATGTCCGCAGTGTTACTCAAAACCCAATTATGACCCATGAATTGTTGAGGCAGATTCCCAACGTGTTTTAAAGTAACAGTCATGTTTTTACAATCTGCGCTGACTCGCATTTCTTTGAGATCAAACTGCATAGCATCGTTTGATTCAACAATTTGCGAGCAATCCTGTGCAACAGCCAAGTTGGAATATCCCAATGTAATAAGTATTGATAGTAAGCTTAGTATTCTCATGTTGACTTTCTCCATAAAGTTATTTTTATTCATAAATGAGATATCCATAGATAAGGTCATTATTTCGATTTACAATGGATTATAAATTAATTTTTCCTTAAGCCTGAGATACTATTTTGATAATTATAAGAACTAAGAAATAATTCAGAAAATACAGGAGAAAATCTATTGTCTAATTTGATAGAAAAAAAATGCAAAAACTGCGAAGAAGATGCAGTTGCTTTGAGTGATAAAGAAATTAAAATACATCTTGAGGAGTTAAATCAAGCATGGTCAGTAGGAGAAGATGGGAAATCAATCGAGAGAAACTACACTTTTCCGATTTACAGCAGAACAATTGCTTTTGTAAACGCCGTAGCTTGGATAGCTACAGAAGAGGGCCATCACCCAGAAATGACTGTTGGATATGATTATTGCAAGATTTCATACTCAACTCATTCAATTGATTCCCTAACAGAAAATGACTTTATCTGTGCGGCTAAAATTGATCTTCTTGTGGATTAGTATTTCTTGATTCTATGTATGATATCAGCAAAATAATCGATGCATCTAAAAGATTAAAAAATCATATATACGAAACTCCTTTATTTGAAAACTATGAGTTAAATGGCCTTTGCGGTGGGACTGTATATTTAAAACCTGAATGCATGCAAATGACTGGCTCTTTTAAGATTAGGGGTGCTTTTAATTTTATGAGTCAGCTTTCTCAAGCTGATGCAAAAAATGGAGTGGTCGCATTCTCTTCAGGTAATCATGCTCAGGGTGTTGCTATGTCAGGAAAAATCTTGAATATTGATACAACCATAGTTATTCCAAAGGATGCGCCTCATTCAAAAATAGAAAACACAGAAAAACTCGGTGGAAATGTTATCTTATACGATCGTTACAATGAAGATAGAGAAAAAATAGCAAGAGACATAGCTTCAAAAAGAAAAGCAATTTTAGTTCCATCCTATGACCATAAAAATATTATTATTGGTCAAGGAACAGTCGGTCTTGAAATAATCGAAGAAATAAATGAAAAATCAGTGCCTCTTGATCAGGTTTTAATTTGTTGCGGAGGTGGAGGTCTAAGTGCTGGATCATCAATACCAATTAAAAAATTTTCACCCGAGACAGAAATATATCTAGTTGAGCCAGAGCATTATAACGATACTCAAAGATCAATTGATCTAAATAAGAGGGTGTCAAATAAATCCAATAAAACCTCTATATGTGATGCACTCTTGGCCGATACGCCAGGCGAGCTAACCTTCGCAATTAATAGCAAATTTACCGAGAATGTTTTGACAGTATCTGATGAGGAGGTGAAAGCAGCGATGAGATTTGCTTTTCATTATTTCAAAATGATAGTTGAGCCTGGAGGCGCAGTCGCCCTGGCAGCGGTGATGAGCAAAAAAATTGAACTTAGAAATAAGGTGACAGTTGCTGTTTTAAGTGGAGGTAATGTTGATATGGAAATGTACGATAAAATTCAAAGTGAAAAAACCAGTGATCACTAAAACATACTGCTCTTGTCTAGTTCTTCATCTACAATCTCATTTCGATTTTTAATCCAATCACCGGTAATCATTTTGTCGTAAGTTTGACCTGGCCCTACCATTGGATAAACACCAGCATCCGGATCAATAATAACTTCTAAAAATGCTGGACCATCGAACTCAATAAATTTTTTTACAGTGTTCTTTATTTCACTCTTATTATCTAATCTTTCGCTAAACTCAAAACCATCTGCCTCTGCAGTTTTAACGAAATCTTTTCGATGAAGGGATTTGTCACTCGCTGACATTCGACCCTTATAGTATAGTTTCTGCCACTGACGAACCATACCATCTCCATAATTATTTAGAACAAGAACCTTGATCGGCAGATCGTATGTTGTTGCTGTTTCTAATTCACCAATGTTCATTCTTATACTGGCATCACCATCTATATCGATTACCAATGTTTTGGGTTTTGCGAACTGAGCACCTATTGCTGCAGGCAGACCAAAACCCATTGTTCCCATGCTTCCTGAAGTCAACCACAATCTGGGTTCCTTGTAATCAAAATACTGTGCTGCCCACATTTGATGTTGCCCAACACCGGTTGATATGATCGCTTCACCACGACTTAGTTTATTAATCTCTTCGATTACTTCATAGGGTTGAATCAATTCACTGTTTTTATTGTAATTTAATTTATACTCTTCTTTAAGTTTTTCAATGTGACTGTGCCATCCACTAAAATCTGAAACAAATTCTATTTTTTCCCCTAATGCAATCAGATCATTTAAATCTTTTTTGAGGCTACCTACATGGTACCAATCTACACTCTTAACTTTGTTTATTTCTGATATATCGATATCAAAATGAGCAATCCTTTTAGCATTTGGCGCGAAACCCTCTGGATCTCCAGCAACTCTGTCATCAAATCTAGCTCCTATGGCAATCAAAAAGTCACAATCCTCAACTGCATAATTTGCTGATGCTAAGCCATGCATTCCCAACATGTGAAGTGATAATGATTTTGTCGTATCACTTGCACCCAATGCCATTAGTGTAGTGACAATTGGTATTTTATAAGTTTCAGAAAACTGCCTCAATTTCGAGCTAGCATCTGCATTTATTACTCCTCCACCAGCATATATGAGGGGTTTTTTTGATTTGCTGAGTAATTTGTAAAAATTTTTAGCCAATTCATCGTTAAGATTATTATTCATTACAGTCTCTAGTCTGTTTCGGTAGCCAGTCAAAGGGAGTGATCCCGAGCCGAGGAACTCACCCTCCCAATTCTGAATATCCTTTGGTATATCAACTACCACTGGTCCTGGCCTACCTGTTTTTGCTAATTCAAACGCAGAACGGATTGTAGATTCTAGAAGGAGCGGGTCTGTGACAAGAAAAATATGTTTGGATACAGCTCCCATTATCGCGGAAACAGGTGCCTCCTGAAACGCATCAGTACCAATTGCTGTTGTAGGGACTTGACCTGATATCACAACAATTGGGATAGAATCAGCCATACAATCACGTATCGGTGTTACAGTATTTGTTGCTCCTGGACCTGACGTGACCATCACAACACCAACCTTACCACTTGCCCTCGCATATCCTGAAGCCATGAATCCTGCACCTTGCTCGTTAGCAGGAACTATTAGTGGCATTGGTTGATTGCCATCCGAATCTTTGTTTTCTTCATTGAATCGAAAGACAGCATCATATGTAGGTAGTATTGCCCCTCCACTATAACCAAATATTGTGTCGACACCTTCATCAGCCAATATTTGGACGATCATGTCGGCACCCATCATCTTCTTTCCTGCTAACGGATGATTTTTTGTGAGTGATTCTTTAGTCATATTAAAATAAGTCTTCCAAATAATTTTAGAGTGTTTACTATATTTTATTAGATTGCAATACTATAGATGCAATACGATCAATTTATTTGAAAAACTCAAAAAATTAATCATTTAAAGCAAAATTAAGTGAGGAAATATTAAGGAAAAGCGATGCGTCACGTAATTTCAGTTATCTTGCAGAATGAGGTTGGTGCCCTAACGAGAATGACGGGCTTATTCTCAACTAGAGGATATAATATAGAATCACTCAATGTTGCTCCAACAGAGGATAAAAATCTTTCCAGGGTTACATTAGTAATCAGTGGATCAAATGATGCAATTGAGCAATTAAATTCTCAATTATCAAAATTAGTTGATGTTGTTGGAATAAATAATATGTCCCTCGGCGAACATTTTGAACGAGAACTACTGATCATTAAAGTAAAAATTGATGCTAAATCAAACAATAAAATTCAAGAGTTGAGTCAAAATTTCAACGCAGAGATACTTGATCGATCACCTAATAGTTTTACCATTCAATTGACAGGTGAAATTAAAATAATTGATGAATTTGTCTACGAAATAGAAAAAATAGGAGAACTCCAAGCCGTTGCAAGAAGTGGAAGCGTATCAGTTTCAAAGGGTGAAATAACACTCACGTCTTATGCGAATAAAAGTTTATCTAAATAGAATTCAATGAAAGTAGGAAAAATTGGTCAGTTCAATAGAATAGTGATTAAAGTAGGATCGGCATTACTCCTTGATAATAATGAGGAGTTTAACCGTGACTGGCTCAATAATCTCTCCAATGAAATTGAGCAATTACATAATAGATGCACTGAAATACTAATTGTTTCTTCTGGTGCTGTCGCTATTGGATCTACTTATCTCAGAAAAAAGAGATCGCACATGAACCTTCATGAAATGCAAGCTGCTGCGGCTATGGGTCAGGCGCAACTCGTGATGGAATGGCAGGATTCTTTCAAATCTAGCGGAATCTATACAGCTCAGATTCTTCTTACAAGAAGTGACACTGAAAATAAAAAAAGATTTTTGAATTCAAAAGATACACTACTTACTTTGATCAAATATGATGTTATTCCAATTATTAATGAGAACGATACGGTTGCGACAGAAGAGTTGAGATATGGTGATAACGATAGGTTGGCAGCGAGAGTAGCGCAAATGACATCTGCAGATTTATTGATTCTGCTCTCTGATGTTGATGGAATGTATACCTCAAACCCTAAGACCAATCAGACAGCAAAACATATACCGGTCATCGATAATTTAAATGAAGAAATATTCTCAATGGCAGATGTAGCAGATTCAAATTATGGCAGTGGAGGCATGATAACGAAGTTAAAAGCGGCTAAAATTGCTACCTCAGCTGGATGTGCGACAATTGTAACTGATGGATTGAAAAAAACCCCTTTAACATCTCTAATTGAAGGAGGGAAATGTACATATTTTCCGGCTAGATCAAATTCTAAAAGCACCAGAAAACAGTGGCTCTCAGGTTACCTCGATACTTCTGGGAGCTTTAAGATTGATGATGGTGCGAAGGTGGCACTTGAGAAAGGTGGAAGTCTTCTTCCGGTAGGATTGACTGAGATAGATGGTACTTTTGAGAGGGGTGACGTTGTCACCATAATTGATGCCAATAATACAGAGCTAGGTAAAGGGATGACAGCTTATTCTTCAGTAGAGGCCAAACAAATTATTGGCTGTCAGTCAGATTCTATAAAAGATAAGTTAGGGTACAAAAATTCATCTGAAATCGTACATAGGGACGATATGGCTCTTAATGAATTCTCTAGGTAATATAATAAAATAATATGACAAATGATATCAGTAAACTCATGATCGAACTCGGAGAGTCAGCCAGACTTTCTGCAGAATATTTAGCAAGAATATCCAATCAACAGAGAAATGAAGCAATATCATGTATTGCTCAATCTATTCAAAAAAATACCAATAAAATTCTCAAGGCAAATACAATTGATATACAAGCAGCCAAAGAAAAAGGTCTTCCAGAATCTATGATTGATCGCCTGATGTTAGATAAGGATCGAATTGATTCAATGGCAAGCAGCATGAATATTATTACCCAAGTAGAAGATCCCATTAACAAAATAACAGAAGAATGGTCAAGGCCCAATGGAATGACTATTCAGAGGGTGTCTGTTCCTCTTGGTGTAATTGGAATTATTTACGAGAGCCGGCCAAATGTTACTGCTGATGCAGCTGCATTGTGTATAAAATCAGGAAATTCAGTTATTTTAAGAGGCGGGTCTGAAAGTTTTGAATCAAATAAAGCTATTTATCTCTGTCTTAGAGAGGGTTTGGAAGATGCTGGACTTGATCCATCGTCAATTCAACTTGTCCCAATAAAAGACAGATCAGCAGTAGGTTATATGCTGTCATCTATGAGTAATTGGATAGATGTGATTGTTCCAAGGGGTGGGAAAAGTCTCGTAAGGCGAGTACAGGATGAAGCCAGGATACCGGTAATTGGGCACCTGGAAGGAATATGTCATGTATATGTTCATCAATCAGCTAATCTAAAGATGGCCAGAGAGATAATTTTAAATGCAAAAATGAGAAGAACCGGGATCTGTGGAGCTGCAGAAACTGTCTTAATTGATAGGAACATAGCAAAAGAAATTATTCCCGATCTGATTGATGATCTATCCTCAGCTGGCTGTGAGATTAGAGGTGATCGCGAAATAAAAGACATCTCAAGCCAGGCACTTGAAGCCTCAGATGAGGATTGGTCAACCGAATATTTGGATGCTGTTATTTCAATGAAGATTGTGAAAGATCATCATGAAGCAATCTCTCATATTTCCGAATATGGCTCAGGACATACGGATAGTATTGTGACTGAGGACGATGAAATCGCTGATAAATTTATCAGGGAAGTAGACAGTGCAATAGTAATGCATAACACTTCGACTCAATTTGCCGATGGTGGAGAGTTTGGAATGGGAGCTGAGATAGGTATTGCCACAGGACGAATCCATGCCAGAGGCC
>TARA_B100001057_G_scaffold140369_1_pt1 | contig 17949 bp, 17 predicted proteins | sample TARA_B100001057 | Tara Oceans TARA_B100001057 (sample SAMEA2621839) | marine metagenome | biome: marine biome (ENVO:00000447); feature: surface water layer (ENVO:00002042); material: "saline water (ENVO:00002010), including plankton (ENVO:xxxxxxxx)" | depth 5 m
AGGTTAATGAAGAGCCAAAGGTTGAGGTTAATGAAGAGCCAGAGGTTAATAAAGAGCCAAAACCAATTATTGTGTCAAATGAGTCATCAAATAGAATTTTAATTTCACCTTTAGCTAGAAAGTTAGCTGACGAAAAAGGGATTGATATTAAATCAATCAAAGGTTCTGGAGATAATGGTAGAATCATTAAAAGAGATATTGATTCATTCAAGCCATCCAATTATTCTCAATTTATTTCACCAAGACCAAGTGTTACAGAGTCTTCAAGTGAATCTCAGAACTCAACCATGAGAAAAGCTATTGCAAAGAGATTGTCAGACTCAAAATTTTCAGCACCTCACTATTATCTTAATATAGAACTGGAAATGGATAATATGATTTCATTTAGAAAGCAATTTATTAATACCCAAAATATTAAGATATCATTCAATGATATAATAGCAAAAGCTGTATCTATGTCTCTTGCAAGACATCCTAAGGTTAACTCTAGGTGGTATGATGATAAAATTGTCTTTTATGATCACGTCCATTTAGGCGTAGCTGTTGCAGTTGATGATGGATTAATAGTTCCAGTTGTTAAATATGCAAATTCAAAAGATTTACCTGAAATTAATCAAGAAATTAAAGACTTTGCTGAACGTGCAAAAAATAAAAAATTAACCCCAGCTGAGATTGAAGGAAGTACTTTTACGATTTCAAATCTTGGTATGTTTGGAATTGAAAGTTTTACCTCAATTATAAATCAACCGAACTCTGCCATTCTTTCAATAGGTGCAATAATTGAAAAACCTATTGTTAAAAATGGTGAATTAGTTGTTGGTAATACAATGAAATTAACATTAGCATGTGATCATAGAACAGTTGATGGTGCAACAGGTTCACTATTTCTAACAACTTTAAAGGAGTATATCGAAAACCCTGTTTCAATTCTTATACAATGAAAACTATCCTGGTAACTGGAACAAGCTCTGGTATTGGCTATCAAATTTGTGCCCAAGCAGCTGCTAAAAATTTAAATGTAATATCTGTATCAAGAAATATTAAGCCTTTGAAATTCTTAGAGGGTGTTGAATCTCACTCACTGGATATTACCGATAAAGAAGCCGTAGCTGAATTTGCTCTATGTTTAAAAAATAAAAAAGTCAAAATAGATTTTTTAATAAATAATGCTGGCTATCTTAAAAGTGAATTATTTAGTGACACATCATATGAATCTTTTAAAAATACATTTGATGTTAATGTTTTTGGACTTGCAGAAATTACTAGATCACTTATGCCAATTATAAGTAAAAAAGGACATGTAATCAATATTAGTAGTATTGGAGGTGTTAATGGTTCAAAAAAATTTCCTGGTTTATCAGCCTACTCAAGTAGTAAAGCAGCTGTTATTGCTTTGACTGAAGTTCTAGCTGAAGAGTATCAAGATGGTCCTTCATTTAATGTATTAGCCCTAGGAGCTGTTCAAACAAAAATGTTAAGTGAAGCTTTTCCTGATTATAATGTAGACACTAAACCAGAAGATATGGCAAAATACATTCTTGACTTTGCTATGAATGGGAATAAGTTAATTAATGGTAAATTAATATCTATATCAAATTCTAATCCGTAATCTTTATTTTTTTTGAGTTAGTTTAACTTTTTTGAATAACTCAGAGGAATAAACGAAATCATTTATCATCTTATCATCAGTATCTAATATCTCATTATTATTTCCCTCCCATATTTTTTTTCCTTCTACTAAGAAAATAATCTTATCACCAATCTCCATAACAGAGTTCATGTCATGAGTGTTAACTACAGTTGTAATATTATACTCAACTGTAATTTCTTGAATTAATTTATCGATTATAATAGCAGTTTTTGGATCTAGACCAGAGTTAGGTTCATCACAAAAAAGGTACTTGGGATTTAATACTATCGCTCTTGCAATTGCAACTCTTTTCTTCATACCTCCTGATATTTCTGAGGGAAACTTCTCATCGATATCTTTCAAATCAACCCTACGAATTACCTCTCTGGCCCTGTCTTCCATTTCAGATTGAGAGCTATTTGAAAACATTCTTAAAGGAAACATTATATTATCAATTACCGACATAGAATCAAATAAAGCACTTCCCTGAAAAACCATTCCCATTTTTTTTCTTAGATCTGAAATCTTTGAAATCTCTTCTTTTTGAAACTTTTCACCATCAAAAAGTATATCGCCATTGTCAACTTCATGAAGACCTAAAAGGCACTTCATTAAAACAGTCTTACCTGATCCACTTTGGCCAATTATCAAGTTTGTTTTTCCTTTCTCAAAAGTTGCTGATATATCTTTAATAATTCTAATATTATTAAAGGATTTTGATATTTTATTTACCTCTATCATTATGCTAATAAAAGTTGAGTTACAATAAAGTTAATGATGATAATAACACTACTTGTCCATACAAATGAAATATTACTTGCTTTACCAACTTCTAATGCGCCACCTTTCATAAAGAATCCATGATATGAAGGAATTGTAGCTAAAACAAATGCAAATAAGATTGTCTTTATATATGTATATATAATGTGAAATACCTTAAAGTCCAGTTGAATACCTTGAATAAAATCAAAACTCGTTGAAAAGCCAGCATAAACACTTGCTATATATCCACCTAGTATACCTAAAAACATAGCTAATGTTATCAGAAAAGGATATAAGAGTAATGATATGATTTTTGGAAAAACTAGATAATTAAATGAATTAATTCCCATAACCTCTAGAGCGTCAATTTGTTCAGTTACTCTCATAGTCCCAATACTTGAAGTAATAAAAGAACCTACTTTACCTGCCATTATAATTGAAATAAGTGTTGGAGCAAATTCTAAAATCACTGATTGTCTTGTAGCAAACCCAATAAGATTTCCAGGAAGTAAGGGATTTTCGATTGCCAAAGCTGTTTGAATTGCGACAACCCCACCAATTAAAAATGACATAAAAGCAACAATTCCAACTGAGCCAATTATTAAGTCTTCTATTTCTTGAAAAATCAATTTTTTTAGCACACTCCACTTAGTAAACTTTGTGAAAGTGTACTTTATCATCAAAAAGTATCTTCCTATATGAAAAAAAATTCTCATTTAAATTATACCTTATATGTTATAGCATTAATATTCATTCCAGCTCCTACACTAGCAAACATAATTATGTCACCTTTGGAGATTTTGTGTCCCTGATAATTATTCTTTTTTACTAGATCAAAAAGTGTTGGAATAGTAGCTACAGAACTATTTCCAAATTCCTCGATGTTCATTGGCAGAACATCTTTTGGAGGATTTAATTTATAAAGCCTGTAGAACCTTTTAATTATTGCTTCATCCATTTTTTTATTGGCTTGGTGAATAAATATTTTTTTAAGGTTTTCAATTTTGCAATTTGATTCATCAAAGCATTCTTTCATTGCTGCAGGCACATTAGTTAATGCAAACTCGTAAACTTTTCGTCCTTGCATTTTAATATATTTTTTATTTAAATCTTTCTTTGATTTAGGCTTACAGGATTGTCCATAATATATAAATTCGTTCTCCCCGTCAAATGTGAATGTTGCAGAATTATGTGACAATATTCCACTATTATCTATACTCTTGGCTTCCAGAATAATAGCTCCTGAACCATCAGCATATATCATTGAGTCTCTGTCGTTATCATCGGTTACTCTTGAAAGTGTATCACAACCAATAATTAAGCATCTTTTTGCCATACCTGACTTAATAAATGCTTTAGCTTGGATTACTCCTTCAACCCAACCAGGACAACCACATATAACATCATATGCCACACATTTTGGATTTTTAATTTTTAATTTTGTTTTAACTTTAGATGCAAGTGAAGGTAAAGTATCAATTTGATTACTTTCATAGGATATATCTCCAAAATTATGAGCAACTATTACATAATCAATTGTCTCCTGATCTATTTTTGAATCTTTAATTGCTTCTTTTGCTGCAATTGAAGCTAGATCAGATGATTTAATTTTTTTTGAAATATATTTTCTTTGATTTATACCAGTGATAGATTCAAATTTCTCAATTATTTCAGGATTAGAGCTACTAATCTGGTTGCCTAAATCATCAAAGAAGCTATTATTAAGAAACTCAGAGTTTTTTTTTGTGATATCTGGAATGCAACTACCTGTTCCAGTGATTTTATAGTTCATTTTGTAAAATTACTTAAATTATTGATAAGACTCTATAGGCGGACAGCTACATATTAAATTTCTGTCACCATATGCTTCATCAACTCTTCTTACCGATGGCCAAAATTTGTTAGTTTTTAGATAATCTTTTGGAAAAGACGCATTTTCTCTTGAATATTCAAAATTCCATTCACTGGAAGTAAGCATTTTTAGTGTGTGAGGTGAATTTCTTAGCATCTCCCTATCTGATTCATTAATCGAAGTAATCTCTTTATAGATTGAATTAAGTGCTTCGCAGAATCTATTAATCTCAGATAAATTTTCACTTTCTGTTGGTTCAATCATCATTGTTCCAGGAACTGGAAATGACACTGTTGGAGCATGGAAGCCATAATCTATTAACCTTTTAGCAATATCGATAACCTCAATATTATATTTCTTAAATTCTCTACAATCAATAATAAATTCGTGGGCAGATCTACCATTTTCACCACTATATAAAATTTTAAAATTATTTTCTAGTTTTGTTTTCATATAGTTTGCGTTAACTATAGCAACTTCTGTAGAATTTTTTACACCTTTTTTTCCAAGCATCCTTATATAACCATAGGAAATTAGACAAACTAAAGCAGATCCCCAAGGTGCAGAAGAAATTGCATCGATATGATGTTTACCACCTGACGGAATAATTGGATTTGAAGGAAGGAAATCCTTAAGGTGTTCAGCAACACAAATTGGTCCAACACCAGGACCCCCACCACCATGTGGGATTGAGAAGGTTTTATGAAGATTTAAGTGACAAACGTCAGCTCCAATTAATTTAGGACTGGTAAGACCAACTTGAGCATTCATGTTAGCACCATCCATATAAACTTGTCCGCCATTTTTGTGAATGAGGTCATTAATAAGCTGAATTTCAGACTCAAAAACTCCATGAGTTGAAGGATAGGTGATCATTAATGCAGCTAGATTATCTTTATGATCATTAATCTTTGATTTTAAATCTTCTATATTAATATTTCCTTTTTCATCAGTTTCTACTACTACAACTTTTAGTCCAGCCATAATAGCTGAGGCAGGATTAGTTCCATGTGCAGAAGAAGGAATTAAGCATATATCTCTGTGCTTTTCACCAATCTTATTTAAATATGATTTTATTACCATCAATCCAGAATATTCACCTTGTGCTCCAGAATTTGGTTGAAGTGAAGTAGCTGAGAAACCAGTAATTTCACTTAGATATTTTTCAAGCTTACCTATTATTGTATGATACCCCTGAGCTTGATCAGTAGGAACGAATGGGTGAATACTATTCCATTCAGACCAACTAAGTGGTATCATCTCGGATGCTGCATTTAGTTTCATTGTACAAGAGCCAAGAGATATCATTGATTGCGTAAGTGATAGGTCTTTATTTTCAAGAGATTTAATATACCTCATTAAAGATGTCTCAGAATGATATAAATTAAATACAGGGTGTGATAAGATTTCTGATTCTCTGTAATTATCAATCATATATTGAGTAGGATAGTCTAAATTTTTTGATTTTTCACCACTATATTCTTCAAAAATTGAGATAATCGATTCTAAGTCTTTTAAATCTGTTTTCTCGTTTAGAGAAATTGATATTTCTTTGTTTGATTGGTAACAAAGATTAATTCCTTTTGAAAGAGCAATTTTTTCTATAGATCTAGAATCTGAAATTATAGTAATTGTATCAAAGAATTTTGGGTACTTTATTTCGAATCCAAGAGAAGAAATCTTAGTAAATAGATGAACAGTTTTTAAATGGATTGAACTTGCAATTTTTTTTAGTCCTTTTGAACCATGATATACGGCATACATTCCCGCCATTACTGCAAGAAGTACTTGAGCTGTGCAAATATTTGATGTAGCCCTATCTCTTTTGATATGCTGTTCTCTAGTCTGCAAAGCCATCCTTAAGGCGTAGTTATCATCAATATCTTTTGTGACGCCAATTATTCTACCTGGAATATTTCTTTTATACTTTTCTTTTGTCGCAAAAAATGCTGCGTGTGGACCTCCATAACCAAGAGGAATGCCAAATCTTTGAGTTGTTCCAACGACAACATCAATTTTTTCTGGGTTTGGGGGTTCAATAATAACTAGAGACATTATGTCAACCGCCAATACTGTTTTAAAGTCTTCATTTTTTATCTTTGATAGAATATTGTTAACATCAGGAAGATTTCCGTCTTTTCCTGGATATTGAATAATACATCCAAAATAATTTACAGTGTTTAAATTTTCTAAATCATTGATGACAATTTCAATGCCAAGAGGATATGCCCTGGTCTTTAAAATTGCAAGAGTCTGAGGTAAAATATTTGAATCAACAAAAAACTTATTTAAGTTTTCAGATTTTTGTTCTTTTGATCTGTTATTGAACATCATAATCATAGCTTCGGCTGCAGAAGTACCTTCATCTAACAAAGAGGCATTAGCAATTTCCATTTTTGTTATATCACAAACCATTGTTTGGAAATTTAATAACGCTTCGAGCCTGCCTTGAGCAATTTCAGGCTGATATGGAGTGTATGCAGTGTACCATCCTGGATTTTCAAGTATGTTTCTCTGTATAACTGAGGGAGTAAAAGTATCATGATAACCCAATCCAATGAAGGTTTTAAAATTTTTGTTAAGCAAGGAAAACTTTTTAATTTCTTTTAAAAATTCCATTTCTGAAACCGCATCTGGAATATTTAATTCAGACTTTAATCTTATTTTATCTGGGATAGTTTGAGACAATAAGTCCTCAACAGAATTTACACCAATTGTTTTAAGCATATCATTTAACTCAGACGTGCTGGGGCCGATATGTCTTCGAGAAAAACTTTCTTTATACATTAACTTTTTTAGCAAAAATATGTAATATTGAATATTATAATAACAATGTTCATTAAATGTTAAAACTTTTTTTTTATACACTATTAGTTTTTGTGCAAACACCTATAATACAAGAAGTTGATAAAAATCAAGTAATTGACCTATTAGGAAATAATGATGTTTATATATTAGATATTAGAACTGAAGATGAATTTATCGAGGGTAGTATTAAAGATTCATATAACATTGATTTCCAAAAAAGAGAATTTATAGAAAATCTTAGTGAACTTGACATGGAAAAAAAATATTTAATCTATTGTATGTCAGGAAATAGGAGTGAAAAAGCAAGTCTTATAATGAAGTCCTTAGGTTTTAAAACCATTTATCATTATAGGAAAGGATATAAAGATTGGGTTAATGACTAAGATTTATTTTTCAAGTTCTTGCTACTTTCAAGAACCTTATCTTCAAGATTCTTTTTATAAGCTTTAACCTTATCTGAAACTTTGGAGTCGAATGACCCAATTATTTGAGCTGCTAGAATTCCAGCATTTTTTGATCCATTCAAAGCAACAGTAGCTACGGGAACTCCTCCTGGCATCTGAAGTATTGATAGGATTGAGTCCCAACCATCTATTGAGTTACTTGATTTTATGGGAACTCCTATAACAGGAAGACTTGTAATTGAAGCAACCATTCCAGGAAGATGAGCTGCACCTCCTGCACCAGCAATAATTACTTTAATGCCATTTGATTCAGCGTTTGTAGCATATTCAACCATTTTTTTTGGTGTTCGATGTGCTGAGACTATATCATAGTCTACTGAAATGTCAAATGATTTGAGAATATCAATAGCTTCCTCCATTATTTTAAAGTCAGATCTACTACCCATTATAATTGCTACTCTACTCATTTTTTTGAAGTTATAATTATTGTATCTCTAATTTCTTTGGCTATTTTTTTTGCTCTGTCTATGTCTTTATTAATAACTGTTATATGACCCATCTTCCTATTTGGTCTAGTTTCAAATTTACCATAAATATGAGGATTAACTCCTTCTATTCCAATAATCTGATCGAAATTTTTATAAACAACTTCTCCATTCGAATTTTTATTTCCAACTAAATTAACCATTACAGAATTTTCTAATATTTTAGTACTTCCAAGAGGCAAATCCATTATGGATCTAATAAATTGTTCAAATTGACTTGTATATGAACCCTCAATTGAAAAATGGTAACTATTATGCGGTCTGGGTGCTACTTCGTTGACTAATAAATGATCTTCATCCGTTAAGAACATTTCAACTGCTATTATTCCTATTATATTAAATTTCTCAGATACTCTTAGTGCTAATTCTTGTGCTTCAATTTTTATATCATTATCAATTTGAGCAGGAGATAAAATATATTCAACTTGGTTAGATTCTTTATTAAATTCCATTTCAACTGGAGGATAGACAACCCTTTCACCTGATTCTCTTGAGCCTACCATAACTGAGACTTCTTTTTTTATCTCAACTATTTCCTCAATAATACAATGACAATTATTAATTTCCTCTAAACTTTTATTGTCTGTTACTTTTTTTACACCATACCCATCATAACCCAATTTGGATGCTTTCCATATAAAAGGGAAAGACAGTTCACCAAGGCTTATTCCTTTTTTCAGCTCATCACTTCCATTAAATACTTTATAAGATGATGATGGAATTTGATTATTTTGATAAAACTTTTTTTGAATGGACTTATCTTGAATAATTTCAATTACTCTAGCTTGAGGAAAAACTTTTTTTCCTTGAGACTCTAGATATCTTAAGGCTTCAACATTGACATTTTCAATTTCAATTGTTATTATATCAGCATATTTTCCAAATTCAATAACTGTTTCATAATCCATTAAATTTCCTTTGAAAAACTTTTTACAAAGTTTACTAGATGGGCAATTTTTATCTGGATCTAGAACAAAAACATCTAGTCCCCATTTATTTGAAACGTCCAAAACCATTTTGCCTAGTTGACCTCCACCTAATATTCCAATTACTTTTTTTTCAGTAAACATTAAGTAAAAATAAGCATAACTTTAAAGACGATAAAAAATACGAAACATTTTAAATATCTTTGCTGATATGTTTAATATTGTCATTTTTGGAAAACCAGGTTCTGGTAAAGGAACTCAGGCAAATTTTTTAAAGAAAAAATATAAATTATATCATATTTCAACAGGAAATTTATTTAGAAAAAATATCAATAATCAGACTGAGTTGGGTGTTGAAGCGAAGTCATTTCTTGATACCGGAGATTTAGTTCCAGACTCTGTAACTATTAAGATGTTGGAAAATGAAGTTTTATCAAACAAAGAAGTAAATGGATATATTTTTGATGGATTTCCTAGAACCCTGAATCAAGCTAAGTCCCTTGACACATTTTTAGAATCAATTAACTTAAATATTAATGCCACTATTGCACTAGATGTTAATGAAGATGAGTTAATATCCAGATTATTAGATCGTGGAAAAAAAACAAATAGATCTGACGATCAAGATATCAAAAAAATTAAAAACAGATTTAACGAGTATAACACTAAAACTTCAATACTTATTAATTTCTACAATAATCAAGGAAAGTTTTTCTCAGTTGATGGAAAAGGTTCTGTAAATGATATTTCATTAAGATTATTTTCTCTTATAGATAGACTAATTTAATTTTATGATAATTGATAATTTTGTTGATTATGTCAAACTTACCTTAATGTCGGGTAAGGGTGGAAAAGGTTCTACTCATTTGAGGAGAGAAAAATTTGTTCCAAAAGGAGGACCAGATGGTGGTGACGGTGGTAAAGGAGGTGACATTATTGTTGTTGGAAATAGAAATCTTTGGACACTACAAAGCTTCAGGTTTAAAAAGCATTTTAAGGCAGGAAATGGAGGAGATGGTGGTGGTTCAAGAAAATCTGGAATAAATGGTAAAAATATAAAAATAGATGTCCCCCTGGGTACAGTAATTAAGGATACTTTAACTGATGAGGTTTTATTTGAGATTAATGAAGAAAACAAAGAGACTATAATCTTAAGAGGAGGGAAGGGTGGTCTAGGGAATGCCCATTTTAAAACATCTACTAATCAGACTCCTAGATACTCTCAGTCTGGACTTCCAGGTGATGAACTGAATATAACCCTTGAACTCAAACTTCTTGCTGATGTTGGATTAGTTGGATATCCAAATGCGGGAAAATCTACTTTACTCTCAGTTTTATCTGAAGCAAAACCAAAAATTGCAGATTATGAGTTTACAACGTTAAAACCAAATTTAGGAATTGTTTCAATGTCAGATTACAGATCATTCGTAATGGCAGATATTCCTGGAATAATCGAGGGAGCAAGTGAGGGTAGGGGGCTTGGCCACTACTTCTTAAGACATATTGAGAGAAACTCTATCTTACTCTATGTAATCCCGGTTGATTCAAATAACTTAAAAAAAGATTTTGATATATTAAAAGGTGAATTGATAAAGTATAACCCAGAATTGATAGATAAAGATTTTATTATATGTTTTAGCAAATGTGATTTAATGGATGAAGAGCTTCTTCAAGAGTTAAAAATAATTATAAAAAAAGAATTTAAATCAATTCCATATATAATAGTGTCATCTGTTTCTTCTATTGGTATATTAGATTTAAAAGAAAAACTTTGGAAAACTTTAAATAAATAGAATAATTATGGAAATCAAAAATGCGCAAAAAATAGTTGACAAATGGATTAATGAACACGGTGTTCGTTATTTTAATGAATTAACAAATATGGCTATTTTATCAGAGGAAGTTGGGGAAGTAGCTAGAATAATTGCAAGGAAATATGGTGAACAAAGTTCAAAAGAGAATGACAATATTGAAAATCTTGCAGATGAATTATCAGATGTATTATTTGTTTTAATATGTATAGCAAATCAAACTGGAGTAGATCTTGAAAAATCATTTTTTAATAATTTAAATAAGAAAACAACTCGAGATAAAAATAGACATAAGTCAAATCATAAATTAAAGTAGTGTTTCAAGTTTCAAAAAAAAATAGAAATATTTCTGGTAAAATCAATATCAGTGGTTCTAAAAGTGAGTCAAATAGACTTTTACTTTTAAGGGCCTATATATCTTTTTTTAAAATTATCAATATTTCAGATTCAGATGATACTAGAATTATGGATAAAGCTCTTAATTCAAAAGAAAATACAATAAGTATTGGTCATGCAGGCACAGCTATGAGATTTTTAACCTCTTATTTTTCTTCTCAATCTGATAGTTCTAAGGTTTTAACAGGCTCAGTCAGGATGAAGCAAAGACCTATAGAAATATTAGTGAAAGCCTTAAATGAACTTGGCGGTGATATTGAATATACAGAGAACAAAGGTTTTCCCCCTCTAAAAATTGTAGGAAAAAGATTGTTTGGTAGTTTAATAACCCTACCGGCTAACGTAAGCTCTCAATATATATCGTCATTAATGATGTTAGGTTCCTCCCTTGAAAATGGATTAAAAATAAATTTATCTACAGAGATTACATCACTTCCGTATATTACAATGACAAAAAATATTATTGAAAGACTTGGTGGAAATATTAGAATTCAAAATAAAACTATTTCTATTGATCCAATAAAAACAGAAACTATATCTGATCAATATGTAGAGTCAGATTGGAGCTCGGCTTCATATTTTTATAGTTTGGTTGCTATGTCAACTTCTTCTAATTTGACTCTTTCAACATTTTATAAAGAGAGTATACAAGGTGATTCTAATCTTCCCAACTTTTATAAAGAACTTGGAGTAGAAACATTTTACGGTAATAATGAAATCTTACTAAGAAAGAATGACTCTAATCTCCCAAAACATATTTATTTTGATTTGAAGGATAATCCTGATCTTGCCCAAACAATAATTATTACTTGTTTAGGTTTGGGTGTAAACTGTACTTTGAGTGGATTGCATACACTTAAAATTAAAGAAACAGATAGGTTAGTTGCATTAAAGACCGAAATACAAAAATTTAATGTTGAAGAAGTGTCTATAACAGAAGATACCATAACACTAATTAACAATTCTAAATTAAAATCCAATATAACTATTGATACATACGATGACCATAGAATGGCTATGTCATTTGCACCGTTATCTATTATAACTCCTCTCAAAATATTAAAACCTGAAGTTGTAACTAAATCCTACAGAAACTTCTGGAATGATTTTGAATTGCTTGGTTTTGACATTATTAAAAAAAATTAGATAAATACTTGACTTTCGGTATTTCAGAAGGTTATATTTGCCCACAAAAAAGAATATGAAATTATCAGACTTTGATTATAATCTCCCAAACAAATATTTTGCTCAGTACCCATCTGACGAGAGGGACGAATGCAAATTAATGTTACTTAATAGAAAAGATCAAACAATTGAACACTTGGTTTTTAAAGATATAATAGATTTTTATGAAGAGGGAGATGTCTTTGTTCTCAATAACACAAAAGTCTTTCCTGCAAGATTATTTGGTAACAAAGAAAAAACTGGAGCTAGAATTGAAGTATTTTTATTACGAGAACTAAATACAGACCAAAGACTATGGGATGTTCTAGTTGACCCTGCAAGAAAAATTAGGATTGGTAATAAACTTTATTTTGGAGAAGATGAAAGTCTTGTTGCAGAAGTTATTGATAACACTACATCAAGAGGTAGAACACTTAGATTCCTATTTGATGGATCGTATGAAGAATTTAGAAACAAGCTTCAAGAACTTGGAGAGACTCCTTTGCCTAAATATATAGATAGACCTGTAGAAACTCTTGACAGAGAGAGATTTCAAACTATATATGCAAAAAATGAGGGAGCTGTTGCAGCTCCAACTGCTGGTCTTCATTTTTCAAAACATCTACTTAAAAAATTAGAAATAAAAGGAATACTTCTACCTGAAATTACATTACACATCGGGCTTGGCACATTTAGTCCAGTAGATGTAGAAGATCTATCAAAGCATAAAATGGACTCAGAAGAATTAAAAATTAATGAAAGCTCAGCTGAAATAATAAATAATGCACTGAAAAAGAATAAAAAAATATGTGCAGTAGGAACTACTGTAATGAGAGGTTTAGAAAGTTCTGTTTCATCTTTTGGTACTCTTAATCCTTATAATGGGTGGACTCATAAATTTATTTATCCACCATTTGACTTCTCAATTGCAAACTCTATGATTACTAATTTCCATGCTCCAAAGTCAACTCTCTTTATGATGGTATCAGCTTTTGGTGGTAAAGATTTTATTCTAAAAGCATACAAAGAAGCAATGAAGAAGAAATATAGCTTTTCTTCATATGGAGATGCAATGATGATTATATAGGTAAGAATTTGAAAACATCATATAAAATAAAAGTACCAATTATTGAAGAGCTGAAAGAATTTGAGAGTCAGTTTTATAGTTCAATTTCTTCAAATGTAAAGCTACTTGATTTAATTTTAAAGTTTGTTATCAATAGAAAGGGAAAGCAAATTAGACCAATACTTGTTTTGCTTTTTGCAAAAATGTTCTCTAATAAGGTTTCTCAAAAATCATATAGAGCAGCTACTCTCGTTGAACTTATTCATACTGCATCTTTAATTCATGATGACGTTGTAGATGAAAGTAATATTAGAAGAAATTTCTTATCAATTAATGCACAATGGAAAAATAAGGTGTCAGTTCTTGTTGGAGATTTCTTTTTATCAAAAGCTTTGTTAATCTCAACAGAGAATAAAGATTATGACTTATTGAATGAAGTTTCTTTAACTGTGAAGGAGATATCTGAAGGAGAGTTATTACAAATTCAAAAGTCTAGAGACTTCAATTTAACTGAAGAAGAATATATTAATCTAATCTCAAAAAAAACAGCATCACTTTTTTCATGTTGCTGTGCAGTTGGTGCAATTTCATCTAACTATACAGATTTAGATGATATAAAACAATTTGGTAATTATTTAGGAATTATATTTCAAATTAAAGATGATCTTTTTGATTTTACTACTAACAAAATTGGTAAACCAACAAAATCTGATTTAAAGACTCAAAAGATAACACTTCCTTTAATACATTCTATCGAAAACTCAAACCCTAATGATTTAAAATTGATTAAATCAATTTTAAAAAAGAAGAAATATTCTGAATTTCAAAAAAACCAAGTAAATGATTTTATCGTCAAATATGAAGGATTTGAATATGCTAAACAAAAAATGATTTTATATCAAACTAAAGCTCTTTCTTTACTAAGGAAACTTCCTAAAAATAAATCCAGGGATTCAATTGAAATTCTATTGGATTATATAATTGAGAGAAAATTTTAATTTGCTATATTGAAATAAATTATTCAAGTTTGATTAGTAAGAATACAATTGATAAAGTTTTTGAGTTTTCAAGAGTTGAAGAAGTTATATCTGATTTTATAGCGTTAAAAAAAACTGGGGCAAATTTTAAAGGACTTAGTCCATTTACCGACGAAAAAACTCCAAGTTTTGTTGTGTCTCCCTCAAAACAAATATGGAAAGATTTTAGTTCTGGAAAAGGAGGAAATGTTATCGCATTCCTCATGGAGCATGAACAATTTAATTATCCTGAATCTATTAAATATTTAGCTAATAAGTATAATATTGAAATTGAAGAAACAAAAGTAAGTGATGAAAATATTAAAGAAAGAAATGATAAAGAATCTTTATTTATAATTAATAAATATGCTATAGATTTTTTTAGTAAAACCCTGTCAAAAAGTAAAAAAATAAATGAATACTTTATTGAACGTGGTCTTTCAGAAAATACAATTCAAAATTTTTCTTTAGGGTATAGCAATAACCTAAAAAATGAATTTTATAATAGTGCTATTAATAATGGTTTTTCCGATAATTATATTATTGAAACTGGCCTAGTCATTGATAGTGAAAATAATAAAATAGATAGGTTCAGAGGGAGAATTATTTTTCCTATTAAAAGTATATCAGGAAGGGTATTAGGTTTTGGAGGTAGAACATTAGATTCTAATAAAAAAATCGCAAAATATATAAACTCACCTGAAAGTAAAATTTACAATAAGAGTAAAATTTTATTCGGTATATACGAGTCAAAGCAATTTATTGTAAAGGATGACCATTGTTTATTAGTTGAGGGATACATGGATGTTATTCAGCTCCATCAAAATGGAATAAAAAATGTATTAGCTTCTTCAGGAACCTCTTTAACTAAGGATCAAATTATCTTAATCAAAAGATTATCCACAAACATTACAATCATATTTGATAGTGATAAAGCTGGAATTGCTGCAGCTCACAGAAGCGTAGATATGATCTTAGAAGAAGGAATGAATGTTAAAGTTTGTTTATTACCAGATGGAGAAGACCCAGATAGTTTCGTAAAAAAGAATGGTAAAGAATCTATGTTAGAATACATAAAAAAAGAATCTAAAAATTTTATTGATTTCAAAATAAATTCAAATCAAGAGGCATTTCATGATGAAGACAGAAAAGTTTCTCTCATTAAAGATATTTTAAGGTCTATCTCATTAATTAGTGATAGAATTAAACAGGAAGTTTATGTTAAAAAATTATCAAACACTTTTGAAATAGAAGAATCCTCACTTTTTAGATCACTAAGCAATATTGGCTTAAGTAAGAATTACAATAAAAAACCTATAAAACTAAAAGGTAATAAAATTTCAAAAGTTGTAAATAGCTCAAAAATAGATCCATCATCATATATTTTTCAACTTGAAAGACAGATTATAAGTATTCTATTAAAATATGGTGCAGAAGAAATTCTATTTGAAGATGTAATTTTAAGTAAAAGTAAAGATGGAGATATACTTGAAACAAAAAAAGAAATTAGGTCTAAAGTTTATGAAAAAATTTATTTAGATCTTCAGCAAGATGAGATTAAATTCACTCATGTTCCTTTTAGAAATATATATAATAAGTTAATCCAAAGCTTTCATGATGAAAAATCTGTTTCGATTGATGCTTTTATAAATGATTTAGATCTAGAAACTAGTAAAATTGTGTCTGATATTCTAATTAATGATGATAAGTATCAACTACATGATTGGGAAAGAAAAAACATTTATGTTAAAAAAATTGGAAGTGAACTAAGCCAGCTTGTTAATGAGACAATTCTTAATTTAAGGAGATATTTAATTGACAAAAAGATTATTGAGTTACAAGAATATAATAAAGACGGCAATAAAAATGATGTTTTAGAGGAAGTTATGAGTTATTATAGGCTAAAAAAAATTCTTTCTGCAAAGCTTAATAGGGTTGTTTAATATGATTTTTTGCAAGTAAATATAAATCAGTTTTAGAATCAACTTCAAGCTTCTTCATAACTCTTGTTACATATGTATTAACTGTTTTTTGGTTTATATTTAGTTTTTCAGAAATTTCAATATTTCTTTTTCCCTTAAAGAATAATTTTAAAACTTGAAGCTCACGTTTAGATAGGCTATTTAGCTTCTCTACATTATAATCAAAATTAAATCTATTTTTTAGTCTTGTAAATTTATTTTGTTCGTCAGACCCATATTTTGAAAATGCAATTTCTTGAATAGCTTTTCGTAAAGATTTTTTTCTTAGATCTTTTGTAATAAAGCCTGAGCATCCATCTTTAAGCAGTTTGACTGATTTTTTTTCATTAGACTTGGATGTAAAAACAACTAATGGAATTTCTATTTTATTTTTCTTAAAGTTTTTAAGAATTTGGCTAATATTGTTATTGTTAAAATTTATTTCAGATATTATTAAGTCAACTTTGGATTGAACTAGAATCTCATTTAATTTATCCAATTCATTTATATGCATAAAAACTTCAAACACTGAAGAGTTTTTAAACACTGATTTTAATCCAATAAAAATAATTGGATTTGAATCAATAACTAAAACTTTAAGTCTTTTCACTTATCAAATATAACCTTTTGGAATTTTACAAACTGGTATCGGAAGCATTTTATGTTTATTTGAAAAATTTAATGATTTATATATGTTGACTACTTCCTTTTCTCTCTTTGATAAATTTGATTCAGATTTTGATTCCTCCAACATTACCTTTTCAAGCTCATCATAAGTTGCTCCTATTTGTTCTTCATCACTTCTATTATCATTCCATAAACCATCAGTTGGTCTAGCTGTAATAACTTCATCAATAATATTATGATATTTAGCAAGACTGTAGACTTCTGATTTCAATAGATCTGCAATTGGACTAATATCAACTCCACCATCTCCATACTTAGTATAAAATCCAACACCAAAATCCTCAACCTTGTTTCCTGTTCCAGCCACTATAAAGTTATTTAGGGCTGAGAAGTAATAAAGTGTTACCATTCTTAACCTTGATCTGGTATTAGCTAAACTTAGATCATGTTTATCTGATTTATTTTTAGGTACAGAATCTATAAACATATTATAGGTATTATTTAGGTTTATCAAAATTGAATTTACATTAGGATATCTTGACTTTAACCATTCAATATGTTTTTTTGACCTTGTAACTTGATCATTCCCTTGTTTAATAGGCATTTCAATACAGATCAAATTCTTACCAGTCTCAGCACACAATGTTGAAGTTAATGCTGAATCAACTCCACCTGAAACCCCAACTACCAAACCATCCATTTTGCTATTTTCCAAATATGTACTAATCCATTTTACTATATGTCTTGAGACTTTATCAGGGTGTTTCATAGATAATATTTAATCATATATTTGTGCAAATCTAGTACATATTTAAATCAAATGAAAGAAACAGAAATAACAATTAAGGTTAAATTAGATTCTAATAATATTCCTGAAGAAATATACTGGTCTGCCCCTGATGGTGGAATGAAAGATGAGCAGTCTAAAGCTGTTCTTCTCTCTTTCTGGGATAGTGCTAAAAAAGAAACTTTAAAGATGGA
>TARA_B100001057_G_scaffold490432_1_pt1 | contig 17937 bp, 12 predicted proteins | sample TARA_B100001057 | Tara Oceans TARA_B100001057 (sample SAMEA2621839) | marine metagenome | biome: marine biome (ENVO:00000447); feature: surface water layer (ENVO:00002042); material: "saline water (ENVO:00002010), including plankton (ENVO:xxxxxxxx)" | depth 5 m
GCAGTGTCAATGATATGAATTGGTAATCCGTTGAGGTTGATTTCTTGCCTAAGCACATCTCGAGTAGTGCCCGGAATGTTCGTAACGATGGCAGTGTCGCTGCCGGCTAGTGCATTTAAAAGGCTCGATTTTCCAGCATTGGGGATCCCGGCAAGGACGACGGTAATGCCATCTTTTATAACGAGACCTTGCTGGGCCGCCTGAAATACTTGAGTAAAATGGTGGTTGGCTGTCTGCATTGCGTCAGACACTCTAGCGCTTTCCATAATATCGATGTCTTCATCGCTGAAATCTATAGCTGCTTCAACGTCCACCCGAATTTTGGTGATATCTCGTACTAGCTGATTGATTTTTCCAGAAAAGACACCTTGGAGAGTTCTCATGGCTGAGCGAGCAGCTTGAGCAGAGCTTGCATTTATAAGATCGGCAATGGCTTCGGCCTGAAGAAGATCAATCTTACCATTTAGGAATGCACGTTCAGAAAACTCTCCGGGAGCGGCCAGTCTGGCTCCCAGTGCGACGCACTGATTAAGAAGCGAAACGAGCACTTGACTGCCTCCGTGCCCGTGGAGTTCTACAACATCTTCGCCAGTGAAAGAATGGGGCGACTTGAAAAAAAGCGCGATGCCGCGGTCGATTAGCTCTGAGCTGGCGAGCGTCATGTCGACTAAGGTGGCTCTTCGGGGTTTCAGGGAGATCCCGATGATTTTCTTGCTGATGGAAATTGCTTTTGGGCCTGACAAGCGAACAATTCCGATCCCAGCGTGCCCGTTGGCCGTGGCTATAGCACATATTGTATCTGAATCTTTTTGAATCATGCGCTTGATTCAGTCAATGACCGGTAAGACTGTTTTTTATTCATTCTACCGATGTGCTTCCGGCGAGGGATTGGCTTTAAGCCGTTTTTTTGGTGCCATGGGCAGCATCGAGTTTCTTTGTGATATACCACTGTTGCAGAATGCCGAGTAGTCCATTAGTTAACCAGTAGAGTACAAGGCCTGCAGGGAACCAAAGAAACAAAACTCCCATCATGATTGGCATAAGCTTCATGACTCTCGCTTGAATAGGGTCAGCAGGGGTTGGGCTTAAGTTCGTTTGCAGATACATGGTCGCAGCCATTAGCAAAGGCAGGATAAAGTAAGGGTCGCGAACGGAAAGATCTTGCAACCAAAGGCCAAACGCAGCGTGACGGAGTTCAACGCTTTCCAGTAACACCCAGTAGAGCGCGATGAAAACGGGCATCTGAACTAACATTGGAAGACATCCACCGAATGGATTAATTTTCTCTTTTTTATAGAGTTCCATGGTAGCTTGTTGCAGCTTCATACGGTCATCACCGTAGCTTTCTTTCAGCGATTCGATTTTTGGCACTAGACGTCGCATACCAGCCATCGAGCGGTACTGTGTCTCTGTCAGCTTAAAAAATAAAGCTTTGACAGCTATCGTCAGCGTGATTATCGAGAGGCCGTAGTTACCTATAAACGAGTCTATTTGGCGTAAGAGCCAATAAATGGGTGCTGCCAGAAACCATAAAAACCCGTAATCAATTGTTAGGTCGAGATTGGGGGATATTTTTGCAAGGGCATACTGGTCTTTTGGACCAGCGTAAAACGACATCGTGTACTTTGCTGTTTGTCCCGCGGGGACAACAATAGTATTGCCTGTGAATTCACCGAAATACTGACCAAAGTCGTTTTTTCTGGTAGTGAAACGGTTAGTTTGCGTTGCATCGGGGATCCATGCGGAAATAAAATAATGCTGGCTGAAACCAATCCATCCTCCTTGCGTGTCAAAGGATTGGCTTCCGTCGTCCACCTCATCAAAGTCTACTCTTATGTACGGGTCATCCTCAGATGTGGTGACGAAGCCAAGGTAGGTGCGGCCAAGACCTCCTACGCTACTTGGATCGTCAAATACTTCTCTCTTTATTTGCCCAAAAGCGTTGGCTTGGAAATTTCTGTTGCTTTGATTTGAAACTATAAAGCTCACTTCGATTAAGTAGCTTCCTCTAGTAAAACTATATCGTTTTATGACGCTTACATCACCGGTCTCGGTGACTAAATCTACAGTAAGTTCCTCTTGGGCATCTGTCAGTGCATAGCTGACTTGTTGGCTTTGATATTCTGCTCTGGTGCCGCTGTCTACGCCGTCTGGCCCGATCAGGCCGCTTTGCGCAACATAACTTCTGCCAGGCTGTGTTAGAAGAAGATCAAACGGGTCACTTGGCACATCTATCTGTTTCCTAAATTGGGGTAGCGCCAGTGAGGTAATATCTCCACCGGTGAGATTAACAGTAAGTTCGAGGGTATCAGTGACTATCGTGATTGAATTATCTACTGTATCAGATAATGAGCGGGCATCTGTCGTAACAACGGAGCGGTCTGTCTCCGCGATAGGTAGGCCTTCGGGTAAGTCCATAGGAGAGTCTGAGATAACGGCTCCAGCAGGCGTTAAGTCTGCGGTTGAATTAATTCGGTCCACAGTTGGTGGATAGTCATCCTGCCAAGCGAGAAGCATAAGATATGTAGTGATCGCGAGGATGGAGTAGAGAGAAAAACGTGTGAAATCCATAGGTCAGCTCTTTTTTTCGGATTTTCGTATAGTCTCCGGCACAGGATCTAAACCGCCTTCATGCCAGGGATGACATTTCCCTAGTCTGTTGATGCCAAGCATTACTCCTGTGAGAGGTCCATGGGTTTGGATCGCCTCCTTGAAGTAGTGAGAACATGTCGGATGGAAACGGCAGTTGGTTCCGAACAGAAGGCTGAAAAATTTTTGGTAAAGATTGATTATGCCGATCAGGAACTTGGTCATCATATTTGTGGCTATGTGCTGTTTTGACGAAGGCATTGTAACGCAACATCGGACCATAGTGTGTTGAGTGATTGAAAGGCTTGCCGGTTCTGAATGTTTTTTGCGGGTTTCCTCACTAGTACAATCATATCCAAATGACGCGGGAGAGGGGTCAGTGTCCGGAAAGAGTCGCGTATCAGACGCTTTAACCTGTTTCGTTCAACAGAAGTTGGGATGTGCTTTTTAGCAACAATTAAGCCGAGCCTAGTACTGTGGTTATTGCCGAATTTGGCAATTATCAAAAAGTATCGTGAGGATGCTTTTATGGTGTTTTGATCGAATACAGCGCTGTAGTCTGAGGTATTTAACAGGCGCGATGTTTTAGGATAACTTTGAGTAGCCATTAGGCCTAAAACTAGGATGCAATGGACGCGGTTGCGTTATTACGCAGAGAGTTTTGCTCGGCCTTTTGCTCTTCGTCGCTTTAGAACTAGACGGCCGCCTTTTGTTGACATCCGAGCGCGAAAACCGTGGGTGCGAGCTCGCTTAAGGACGCTAGGTTGATATGTTCGCTTCATATAGTTTAAACCCGTGTGTACTGGTTTCGAACCATTCGAGATTCAAAAAAAGAGCGCGAATTCTAGAGGTTTTACACCGAACTTGCAATGCGGGGGCGGTAGAATCAACTTCAAACTTAATTGTATGCAATATGTTCGCTCATTTTTTCTTGAGCCATTCCCCAGCACCATTTATATCCAATAAATAGTAACAAGTTATCCACAGCATATTTATACACAAGATCGGAAAAAAACAAATTATCTAGTGATTTTTTGTCGCGAAAAAATAGAATATAAATTTATAAAGCACTGATTATATTCATAAAAATATAAGATGAAAAATACACTTTTCTGGGTTTCAACTAGTGGATAACTCTGTGATACGTCGCTATTATTGTGATCGAAAACAACAATAACTGGCAGTTGGGTAAATTAGTGGTGTTAGTTGAGCATTGGCAGAGGTGTAGTGAGCGTCTTAAAGAAGAATTGCCCGCGCAGCAGTTTGGAACCTGGATTAGGCCTCTTAGGGCAGAGTTGGACCAGTCAAATTTGTGTCTCTACGCGCCGAATAAATTTATTATGGATTGGGTGAAAAATAAGTATTTGGGGCGCATTTCGGATCTTATACAAGAACAAACCGGAGAGCTGTGTCGGGTACACCTGCAGGTGATGAATCCGTATAGCGCAAACGCGCAATCTTCTGCGCCTTCGCGCTCAGACTCATCAGAGCAACACGTTGGTTTGCGTGGCAGTCATTCAAAGTCAAAGAATCTTGCGCGGGGTATTGGTAAGAGCGAGTCAAGAGCTGAGTCGATTGTAGACGGGAAGTTGATGCACCGTGGGTTGTTGAAGCAAGATAACACGTTCAACACTTTTATTGTGGGCAAGTCTAACCAACTTGCTCGGGCGGCAGCCATGCAGGTCGCGGAAAACCCAGGTTTCGCGTACAACCCCCTGTTCATATATGGTGGGGTAGGTTTGGGTAAAACCCATCTGATGCATGCGATTGGCAATTATCTTGTGGAAAAGAAGCCGGGTGCTAAAGTGGTGTATTTGCATTCTGAGACCTTTGTGGCCACCATGGTTACAGCATTGCAGATGAACGCGATCAATGAGTTCAAGCGGTTTTACCGCTCGGTTGATGCGTTGCTTATTGATGACATTCAGTTTTTTGCTGGTAAAGAGCGGTCACAGGAGGAGTTTTTCCATACTTTTAATGCGCTGCTAGAAGGCGGGCAGCAGATAATCCTGACGTGCGATCGTTTCCACAAGGAGATCAATGGGCTCGAAGAAAGATTGAAATCCCGCTTTGGTTGGGGGCTTACAGTTGCAGTTGAGCCCCCGGAACTTGAAACTCGCGCTGCCATACTAATCAACAAGGCGGAGCAAAGTGGAATAGAGTTACCCTACGACGCTGCGTTGTTCATTGCCCAGCGACTTAGATCAAATGTGCGAGAGCTCGAAGGCGCTCTGAAGCGCGTGATTGCCCATGCTAGCTTCACGGGCGCGTTGATTGATCTTGAGCTCATCAAAGAAGCGCTGCGAGATTTGTTTGCACTGCAAGACAAGCTGGTGACAATTGACAACATACAGCGATCTGTTGCCGAATACTATAAAATAAAAATGGCCGACATGTTGTCAAAAAGACGTAATCGTTCAGTCGCAAGGCCGCGACAGGTGGCTATGTCGCTGTCAAAAGAGCTCACGAATCACAGCTTGCCGGAGATTGGTGACGCGTTTGGTGGCCGGGACCACACGACAGTCTTACATGCTTGTAAACAGATCAGCAAGCTTCGTCACAGCTCCATGGATATAAAAGAAGACTACAACAACCTTCTGCGCTCCCTTTCGTCATAGTTAGATATTGAAAATCAAGGAAAAATTAGGATATGCATTTTCTGATCAGCCGCGACGCCCTGCTCAAACCGCTGAGTCTTGTAAGTGGTGTTGTGGAGCGACGTCAAACTCTTCCGGTACTGGCCAACGTGCTGCTTGTCTTAAGAGAAAAAGAGCTTTCTTTGATTGGCACTGATCTCGAGGTTGAGCTGGTCGGTAAGACGGAGGTCGATCAGGCTATTCAGTCTGGAGAAGTTACCGTGCCTGCTCGCAAGTTTCTTGATATCTGCAAGTCATTGGTAGATGGCGCTATAGTGGACGTTGCTTTAGCTGAGAAAAAGCTGGTGATAAGGTCAGGAAGAAGTCGCTTTTCGCTCGCTACCCTGGCGGCATCAGAATTCCCGAATGTAGAGGAAGAGCCGGATACCTTTTCTCTAACTATCGATCAAGCTAAAGTGAGGCAATTGCTAGATAATACTAGTTTTGCCATGGCGCAACAGGATGTTCGTTACTATCTAAATGGCATGCTGTTTGAGGTTGGAAAGGACTACCTTCGTTTAGTGTCTACGGATGGTCATCGGCTAGCGATGGAGACGTTAGCTTTACAAACCGCGCTGTTGGAAACGCAACAGCAAATTCTCCCGAGGAAGGGGGTCGTGGAGCTATCCCGACTATTAAGTGAAGAGGGTGGAGAAATCACCTTGACCTTCGGGCAAAACCACATCAAGGCGAAAGTGCCGGAATTTACGTTTACCTCGAAACTAGTCGACGGAAAATTTCCGGACTACAACCGAGTGCTACCGAAAGGTGGAGATAAAACAGTAATTGGTGATTGCCAGCAGCTGCGGCAAGCCTTCGCTCGGGCGTCAATTCTTTCCAACGAAAAGTATCGCGGAGTGCGGGTCGCGCTGGCTGAAGGAGAGATGAAAATCTTGGCGAACAATCCAGATCAGGAGGAGGCCGAGGAAGTGGTGGCTGTGGAGTATAGTGGGGAGCCCATTGAGATGGGTTTTAATGTCTCCTACCTAATTGATGTGCTTTCCACCTTACGAAGCAAAAGCGTCCGAATTACCCTGTCGGACTCGAGTAGCAGCGCGCTTCTTGAGGCGGAAGGTGTTGGCGACGCGTTATATGTCATTATGCCCATGAGGCTCTGATTGTTCATCCGCCGTTGCAAAGAGTTAAGCCTGCGTTGGGGCTTAAAGGTTGGCATCGGCCGGGTGTGATTGGCTAGCCTTTCTGCCCGGTTCGTCTTTACTATGCCCATCATTGATCAGCTACAGATCACTAGCTTCAGAAATCTGGCTGAAATCAACATCGCTCCTAGCGGTGGCGTCAACCTCATCTACGGCGGAAACGGAAGCGGAAAAACCAGTATTTTAGAAGCGCTTCATGTGCTGTCGTCGGGCAAATCGTTTCGCAGCGCATTAGTGGATCCTCTGATCAAAGATGGTGACTCGGTTGCTACGGTATATGCTTCAACGTCTCAAGGAGTAAAGTTTGGGCTTTCTAAGTCGAGAAATAAAAGATCTCAACTGAGGCTCAATGGTAAAAATGAAGGGAACTGGGAGCAGGTAGCGAGGGCTCTGCCAGCTCTTGTGATTGATTCAGGGGCGTTCTCATTACTTGAGGGGGGGCCAAAGGCGCGGCGCAGGTTCCTAGATTGGGGGGCGTTCCACGTGGAACCTACGTTTCTTGATAACTGGCGCAGGGCGGCTAAGTGCCTGGCAAACAGAAACAGGTTGCTTAAGCGAGGTTTTTTAATGAATGAAGAGCTTCGGGCGTGGGATGTGGAGCTAAGCATTGCCTCTGACTTAATTGATCGCGCGCGCGCCGCCTATTTTAAAAAATTGCTGCCACTGTTCGAGAAGACATATTCTAAGTTTGTGGGCGTTCACTCAGATCTGAAGCTCGAATATAAAAGGGGCTGGCCTGCTAAGCATCAGCTTGAAGACTTGCTCATGACTAATCGGGAACTCGATGCAAAATATGGATCGACTCAGGTGGGCCCTCATCGGTCTGATATAGATGTCCGCGTAGGGAACAGAAAGGCGTCTGAAAGCTTATCCCGCGGGCAGGAGAAGCTGCTGGTTTGTGCGTTAAAAATCGCACAAGGAGAGCTTCTGTCAGGAGTCGTAAACCGGCGATGTCTCTATTTGGTAGATGATCTGCCGGCTGAGCTCGATAGCTCAAACCGACAGCGGGTAATGAAGTGCTTACTTACTTTAGGGTCCCAACTATTCTTGACTTCGGTTGAGCCTAAAGCGCTTGCGATTAGTGAGTTCGGCGACACGGAAATCGCCAGGTTTCACGTGGAACGTGGTACAATTGTTTCTTAAATCGCTAGCCTGTGCCTCCGGTATATTGGGGTCTTCGGTCACCGCGTTTGCTTATAAAAAATAAGTTAAGTTTACGGAGAATCTCCATGAGCGAAGACAACACACCTGACTATAATTCTGACAGCATAAAAGTACTCAAAGGTCTTGATGCAGTTCGCAAGCGGCCAGGCATGTATATCGGCGACACTGATGATGGAACAGGGCTGCATCATATGGTGTTCGAACTAGTTGATAATTCGATTGATGAAGCCTTGGCTGGCCACTGTGACACGATCGAAGTAACTATTCACGTTGGCGAAACAGTAACGGTATCTGACAATGGACGCGGAATCCCAACCGAGATGCACAAAGAGGGAGTATCGGCAGCCGAAGTCATCATGACGGTACTGCACGCCGGAGGCAAGTTTGACGACAACAGCTATAAAGTATCGGGTGGTTTACATGGTGTCGGCGTTTCGGTTGTTAACGCATTATCCGAAGATTTGAAGCTCACCATCCGTCGCGAAGGCGGCGTGTTTGAACAGCACTATTCACATGGCACGCCTAAAGCACCACTTGCGGTGGTCGGTGAAACTCAGATCAGCGGCACGGAAGTACATTTCAAGCCGGCTATGGAGACTTTCAACAACATAGAGTTTCATTACGACATTCTAGCCAAAAAACTTAGAGAGTTAGCCTTTCTTAATGCCGGAGTAGCAATCAATCTAAAGGATGAGCGCACAGGCAAATCAGAGCTCTACAAATATGAAGGGGGATTAAGAGCGTTTGTTGATTATCTGAATACCAATAAGTCCGCGGTAAATAAGTTGTTTCACTTTACGTCTGAGCGTGAAGAGGACGGGATCACCGTAGAGGTTGCTTTGCAGTGGAACGATTCGTATCAAGAAAATATCTTTCCGTATACTAACAATATTCCTCAGCGAGATGGCGGTACCCATCTGGCTGGTTTTCGCGGAGCACTCACTCGCGTTCTGAAAAGCTACATTGACAAGGAGCTTGCCCAAAAGAAAGGTAAGGAAGTGGTTACTAGCGGCGATGATGCCCGTGAGGGTCTAACCGCAATTATTTCCGTCAAGGTTCCTGACCCGAAATTTTCGTCTCAGACCAAAGACAAACTGGTTTCCTCAGAAGTTAAATCGGTTGTTGAACAAGAGATGGCTTCTTACTTTAATGACTACTTACTCGAAAATCCACAGGACGCTAAACTCATCGTCAATAAGATGATTGATGCAGCGCGTGCGCGGGAAGCGGCTCGAAAAGCGCGGGAGATGACCCGACGCAAAGGGGCGCTTGACGTTGCCGGCCTTCCTGGCAAACTCTCCGACTGCCAAGAAAAAGACCCTGCCTTGTCCGAAATCTATATCGTTGAGGGCGACTCAGCCGGGGGCTCCGCCAAACAGGGCAGAAACCGGAAGAATCAAGCAGTGCTACCTCTGAAGGGTAAAATTCTGAACGTTGAAAAAGCCCGATTCGACAAGATGCTGAGCTCAGTAGAAATTGGCACACTGATAAAGGCTTTAGGTTGTGGAATTGGAAACGAAGACTTCTCACCGGAAAAACTTAGATATCACAGCATTATCATCATGACCGATGCCGACGTAGATGGTTCCCACATACGAACGCTTTTGCTGACCTTTTTCTTCCGTCAGATGCGAGATCTTGTCGAGCGTGGGCATATTTTCATCGCCCAACCGCCACTGTACAAGATCCGGAAGGGCAAGCAGGAGCAATATTTAAAAGACGATAGTGAACTAGCGCACTACCAAACCCAAATTGCCCTCGAAGGCGCCAGCTTGCATGTCAACTCTGACGCGCCAGGAATTGCAGACGATTCGTTAGAATCCTTAGTCAATCAGTACCATGAAACGTACGCGATGATCAGTCGCTTGTCTCGGACCTACCCCGCAGAAGTTTTGGAGGCTATGATCTACAGTGATCCGCTCACTGACGCTGACCTACAGGCCTCTTCTCGGATAGAGTCATGGCTGAGCGGCGTCGGTCAGCGCTTGGCTGAGCGCCATCCCAAAGTAAGCACTAACTATACGTTGCAGACCAGACAAGATGAGGAGCGGCGAATCTTCCTGCCAGAGGCCGTGTTCAATATGCATGGCTTGAAGCGCTATTTTTTATTTCAGGCAGACTTCTTTAATTCTGGTGAATATAAGCTAATAACCGGGCTGGGAAAGACCTTATATGGTTTGTTAGAGGATGGCGCCTACATCAAACGCGGGGAGCGAACTCAGGTTATCTCCAGCTTTGGAGAGGCAATCGAGTGGTTAACGAAGGACGCGATGAAGGGCCACTATTTGCAGCGCTATAAAGGTCTGGGTGAAATGAATCCTGAGCAGTTGTGGGAAACGACAATGAACCCTGAGACACGTCGCATGTTGCAGGTAACTATCGATGACGCAATCGGCGCTGACCAGCTGTTCAACACGCTGATGGGCGATCAGGTTGATCCTCGCAGAGAGTTTATTGAAGACAACGCGCTTACGGCAGAGAATCTAGACATCTAGCTCGAGCCACGCTTCTGAAAGTTAGCGCGAGTCCATTCCTCCAGTTCAAGGGTTCGGCCTTTAATACATCGATCTGGAACATAAATCGGACTTCCAACCTTGACCGAGACAACGCCTGGAAACTTGATGAACCGATGGGACGGCCATTTGTATCCAGCATTATGAACGATTGGCACGATAGGGACCTGTGAAGCGGCGGCAAGCGCGCAGCCACCTCTGGAATATCGCCCGACCACGCCGGGTTCAGAGCGAGAGCCTTCTGGGAATATAATAACTGAATTCCCGTGTCTGAGCATGGCTTCTCCCTGAGCTATAAGTGAGCGAGCGGCCTTTCGTGGCTTGCTTCTATCAATCGCGATCGGTTTTGAAAGCCGCAATGCCCACCCCCAGAAAGGTATTTGAAGCAACTCCCTTTTAATAATCGGCGATACGGGATGAATCAACTGGTATAAAAGAATGGCCTCAAAGCTACTTTGGTGATTGGATAGGTAGATTGCGGGAGAGCGGTTGAGATGTTCAATACCCTCTATCTTGCAGCTTACTCCGCAGGTCAACTTGAGCCAGCTAAGTATGGATCGACACCAGAACGATGCGACTCGATGCCTGCCCTTAGAGCCCAGCATAGGAAAAAGCAAGATAAAATTCGTGCAGACCACTATCGTTGTCAGCGCATAGCCTAGATAAAATACGCTGGATCGCAGTCCCAGCAGAAAATGGCTAAGCATGCGGAAAAGATGTTTCAGCGCTAACGAAATCAGCAAGGCAGTCGTAGACCTCAACATTCCTGTCACTTAGCTCATGCAGCTGTGTCTCTGTCTCGGCCCCTTTTCCTGTCCTCACCAGCACGGCTTTCATGTTAAATGACTGGGCAGCCTGTAGATCTGTCAGACTGTCACCGACGAAGGTCTGACCTTCAAGGCTTACACTCAGCTCTCGTTCAATTTGTGTAAGCAGCCCTGTCCTAGGTTTCCGGCACCCACAAGCCTCGTCAGGGCCATGCGGGCAGAAAAAAATTCCCTCTATCAACCCCCCGCAATCCTCCACGGCCGCACAAAGCTTCTGATGGATATCCGCCAGCGTAAACTCATCGAAGAGTCCGCGAGCGAGTCCTGATTGATTGGTGGCTATGCAAATTCGATATCCACTGGCGGTAAGTTTACCAATGGCTCCAAGGCTTCCGGTAATGGGTTCCCATTCATCAGTAGACTTGATGAAATCCCCGGAGTCTTCATTGATTACTCCATCTCTGTCAAGCACGATGAATTTCACGTTACGAATCTCGACGTTTGATCAGGATTTGGTCAGATAGGAAATGTCGGCCAAGTTGAGGAACAGCGACTGAAGTCTTGCCAATAATGCGAACCGGTTGGCTCTGACGGCTTCGACTTCCGCCATCACCAGGACTGCATCAAAAAAAACGTCAATAACCGGCTTAAGTGTCGCAAGCAGGGTTAGTCCTTTCTGATACTCCCCTTGCGCCAGAAGTGGCGCTACTTCCATCTCTTTGTCAATTATGGCGAAAAACAGTGCTCTCTCTGCTTCCTCTTGCAAAAGGGACTCATCTAGAGGGGGGCGGTTTTGGAAAGAACCCTGCTTCGAAAGAATATTTGCAACACGCTTGTTGATCTCCGCAAGAGACTGCGCCTCCGGCATTAGCGCGAAGGCGTGAACAGCCTGAATTCGGCGATGGAAGTCGAGCGGCCTACTCGGCCGCAAAGCGAATACTGACTGAAATTCCTCGCTACTGATGCCCTGATCGAGATACCAAGCTCGAAATCGCTCAAGGACAAAGTTGAACACATTGTTGGCAGTGTCTGTTGCAAGCTGCTCGCCTGAGAAGGTTGAAACTGATGCTTGAATAATCCATTTGAGATCGAGCTCCAGCTGCATCTCTACGATTATTCTGAGGATCCCAATGGCGGAGCGACGCAAAGCGAAAGGATCCTTGGAGCCGGTGGGAGGCTGATGGATGCCGAACAGACCCACCATTGTGTCAAGTTTATCGGCCAGCGCCAGAATCGCGCCTGCTTCCGATGCCGGCAAAGTGTCGCCGGCGAAGCGTGGTAGGTAATGCTCGTAGATAGCCCGAGCAACTTCAGGTGCTTCACCATCATTTGCCGCATAGTATGAGCCCATGAGCCCTTGAAGGTCGGCAAATTCCCCTACCATGTTTGTCAGCAAGTCGCACTTCGCCAGTTCTGCTGCTCGCACACAATGCTTGGGGTTGGCAGAGGTCTTATGTGCAATTTGTTCCGCCAGTTGGCTTACCCGCTCACACTTATCAAGTACGGAACCTAACTTGTCCTGAAAAACTAGGTTACCTAAGCTTTCTTTTCTGGCGATCAGAGGCTTTTCTTTGTCTGTATCAAAAAAGAACTGGGCGTCAGCTAGACGAGGTCTGATGACCCGCTCATTGCCCGTAATCACTTGTCGTGGATCTTTACTCTCGATATTGCTGATGACAACAAATTTTGGCAGGAGTTGACCTTCCGCATCAGCTAAATGAAAGTACTTCTGGTGCGACTTCATCGCAAGAATGAGTGCTTCTTGCGGTACAGCCAAAAAGCTCTTGTCAAAACTGCCGGTAAGCGCTACCGGAAATTCAACTAGGCTAGTGACTTCATCAAGTAACGCCTCATCAATGACGGCAACCGCCCCGAGCGCATCCGCTTCTCGTTTGACCTGATCTCGGATCATCTCACGGCGCTTGTCGAAGTTGGCAATTACTTTTCCTTGCTGCTCTAAGACGGATTCATAATCCGTGGGCTCGATCAGCGGCAAGGCCTCGTGCCTGAGTGAGCGGTGACCCCAGGTGCAATGGCCAGAGCGGACCCCGATAATCTCAGTCTCTATAGTTTCATTGCCAAAAAGGATGACCGCCCAGTGTAGCGGCCGGATGAACTCCACTCTCGAGGCGCCCCAACGCATTCGCTTTGGTATTGGCAGCTGGGACAAGGCGTTCTCTATTAGACCTGGTACCAGCGCTTTGGTTGCCTGTCCTTTTTCGTTAATTGAAAAACTCAGCTTTTCCGCACCATCTTTTTCGATTCGTGACAACTGATCGATTCCGACGCCACAGGATTTTGCGAAGCCCTGCGCTGCTGGAGTCGGTTCGCCAGCGTCATCGAATGCCGCCTTGATGGCGGGACCTAACCGAGTTTTTTCCTGATCCCGCTGCGCTTCTTCTAGCGTTTCTATCAAGATCGCGAGCCTTCGCGGCGACGCGAATTGCTGCACCCTACCGAAAGAGAGCTTTAGTTCCTGCAGTTGTCCCACTAGAGAGTGTTCTAAGGCATCGGCGAGACTCGTCAGCGCGTTCGGCGGCAGCTCTTCCATCCCGATTTCTATTAACAGGTCACGAGTATTCATGACTTTGGTAAATCCAAATATTCCGCTCTGAGAACCTCGGGTGCGAGAGGGAAGCCAAGACGCTTCCGACTGGCAAAGTACTCTTGAGCTACTCCACGAGCGAGACTGCGTACCCGCAAAATGAAGCGCTGGCGCTCAGTTACGGACACCGCCTTCCTGGCGTCCAGCAAGTTGAAGTAATGAGACGCTTTCAGCACCTGTTCATAAGCGGGCAGTGCGAGTTGTTCCCCCAATAAGTACTGGCATTGCGCCTCGCACTCATCAAAGTTTCGAAACAAAGCCTCAGTATTTGCCAGCTTAAAATTATAGGCAGACATTTCTACTTCGTTTTGCTTAAACACATCCCCGTAAGTCACTGTGCCTTCTGGCCCATGAGTCCAGACAATGTCATAGATACTGTCTACTCCTTGCAAATACATCGCGATTCGCTCAATACCGTAGGTGATCTCGCCACTGACAGGGTGACATTCAAGTCCGCCTACCTGTTGAAAGTAGGTGAACTGGGTGACCTCCATACCGTTGAGCCAAACTTCCCATCCCAAGCCCCATGCTCCCAATGTCGGCGACTCCCAGTTGTCTTCGACAAAGCGTATGTCGTGAACTGACATATCGATGCCCAGGTTACGAAGAGAGTCAAGATACAATTCCTGAATGTCCTTGGGAGAGGGTTTAAGAATGACTTGAAACTGATAATAGTGTTGTAAACGGTTAGGGTTTTCACCATAGCGGCCATCCGTCGGCCTCCGGCATGGCTGAACGTAAGCGGTGTTCCAACTCTCCGGTCCAATGGCCCTCAGAAAAGTCGCAGGATGGAAGGTGCCGGCGCCCACTTCGATATCTAGAGGCTGGAGAATGACGCAGCCTTTGTCTGTCCAGAATTGCTGGAGCGCCGTAATCAACCCTTGAAAGGTTAACAAGTCGTAGCTAGTTTTCACGATGTTCTTGATTTTTCGAGACTTTGTGGGAGGTAGATTATCCTTGATTCTCTTAAACTAATCTAGCGTGTAACCTTTTTTGAAGCTCTGGACAACCGCAGGAACATTTGCTCTCGAGCGGCGGGGACCTGCTACAAACCGCAGCCTGTTGATATAATGAGACCGCAATCTTCTACGAAGACCCTTTGCAACCTTAAACACGGCGGGCGCACGGCGATTAAACTATTGGCTTACATTTTATTGAGGGCGTCGCTGGCGACATTTTCGTGGCTGCCACTTTCGATGCTGCACGCGCTTGCCCGATTCTCGGGAGGGCTGCTCTTTCTGCTTCCGAACCGCATGAGAGAGACAACGCGCAAAAACCTAAAAACCTGTTTTCCGGATCGCTCCCCAGAAGAGTTGGATTCACTGATTAGGGAGAGTCTAGTGCACACTGCTGCGACTGCTCTAGAAATGGGTAAAGCTTGGGTTGCGCCACTGCCGGCAACGTTGAAATTAGTTCGCGGTAGTGAAGGCCTATCAGCTTTTAATTCAGCGGTTGAAGGTCCACGAGGCGTCATTTTGCTGGCTCCTCATCTGAGTAATTGGGAGGTTTTCGGGTTTTTTGCGTCTGAAGGCAGGCCCTCTAATTTCATGTATCAGCCGCCACAACATGCAGGCCTAGATAAATTGCTGCGCAGAGTTCGTTCGCGCAACGGAGTGAATTTGGCACCGACGAGCCGCAAAGGGGTTGCTAAGTTATTGAGCGCGCTCAAACGGGGGGAAATCGTCGGTATTCTGCCTGATCAGGTACCAGCGGATGCGGGGGGCGCGTTTTCTGATTTTTACGGCCAACCTGCTTTAACCATGACGCTGGTCAGCAAACTGATTCAACGCACAGGTGCGTTGGTGTTTTGCGGATTTGCTGAGCGGCTTCCGGAAAGTAAAGGCTTCATGGCAGTGTTCGAGCCAGCCGATGAGGCAATTTATAGCGCAGATCTTCAGGAATCCCTGAAAGGGTTAAATCGATCGGTGGAGTCTCTGGTCAATCGGGCTTTGCCTCAGTATCAGTGGGAGTATAAACGTTTTCGAAGGCGCCTAGACAACTCTGAATTTTATTAGTCGGAAAGCCACTATCTGAACGCTGTCTCTTTCATTTTATGGTAATGCTTGGTGAGTGCCCCTTGGGTCCGAGCACCTGCCTATCTTTTCCAGAACATCGGCGTAAACAACACCAGCAAGGTGAAAACTTCGAGCCTGCCCAGCAACATTGCGAGGCAGAGAATCCATTTGGCTGCGCCAGGCAGCGCACCATAGTTTTCGGCGACATCAGATAGGCCTGGCCCCAGATTATTGATGCAGGCTCCAACTGCGCTGAATGCAGTGATGATGTCCAGGCCCGCGGCAAGCAGTGCCAACAGCATCGCCATGAATGCCATGACATATACCGCAAAAAAACCCCACACCGACTCAACGATACGATCCTGCATGACTTTTTTGCCCAGCTTGATGGGAATGATGGCCCTGGGATGAATGAGCCGCTGTACTTCCCGAAAACCCTGTTTGAAAATTAACAGAATCCTAATTACCTTCATGCCGCCACCGGTTGAGCCAGCGCATGCACCTATGATTGCTGCATACAGGAGGACGTATGGTAAGAACAGAGGCCAGGAATTAAATTCTGCGGTGGCATAACCGGTGGTGGTGGCGAAGGAAACCACCTGAAACACCCCTCGCCGCAACGCTTCGAGTAGCGAGTCGTATGTACCGTTCGCGGCGAGTACCGTAACAGTGATCAGCGAAACACTGCTTAGTATGAAGGTATAAAATTGAAACTCTGGGTCTTGCAAATAGTGCTTCAGCTGTCTTTTCTGTAGCGCAAAGAAATGCAACGCAAAATTGATCCCCGCAATGATCATGAACAACACGGCAATAGATTCGATTAGCGGGCTATCGAAATAAGCTATGCTGGCGTCGTGAGTGGAAAACCCTCCAATAGCAATGGTACTAAAACTGTGAGAAACCGCATCGAATAAGCTCATACCGGCGACCCAGTAGGCAAGCATACAAATAAACGTCAGTGACAAGTAGAGAAGCCACAGCGACTTGGCCGTTTCAGCCAACCGCGGCACCAGTTTTGTGTCTTTCACAGGGCCCGGGCTTTCTGCCCGGTACAGCTGCATGCCACCAATACCCAACATTGGCAGTAGCGCAACAGCTAACACGATGATCCCCATACCCCCAAGCCATTGCAGTAACTGTCTATAAAACAGAATTGATTTCGGCAGTTCGTCGAGTCCGGAAATGACGGTCGCGCCAGTTGTGGTGAGTCCGGATATGGACTCAAACACCGCGTCGGTAACACTTAGCTCAATGCTTGGCGAGAAAATGAATGGCAGACAACCTGCGGTCCCTAGCACTGCCCAGAATAATGTAACCACGAGAAAACCATCTCGATTGCTGAGCTCTTTTTGTTTGCCCGCAGAAGCGAGCCAAAGCGCAAGTCCCATGACGAACAGGATCAACGTAGCAGTCAGAAAAGCGCTGCTCGCCCCATCATCGTACAGCAATGAAATCAAAAGTGGAGGCACATTGCCTAGCAGGCTGAAAATCATCAATAGGATGCCAAGAATTTTTACTATTATGGTGGCGTGCATGGAATATTGTCTGGATTAGAAGAAGCTGAAGCCGACTTGGAACAATCGTTCTACTTCGGGAATTTTTCTACGGTCAACCAGGAAAAGAATCACATGATCGTCTGATTCAATCACCGTATTATCATGCGCAATCAGCACTTCGTCGTTTCGAACAATGGCACCAATTGTTGTGCCCTCGGGCAGCTCAATGTCCTCTATCTGCTGGCCGACAACTTTCGAGTTGGTTCGGTCTCCGTGCGCGACTGCTTCCATTGCTTCTGCGGCCCCGCGCCGAAGCGAGTGAACGGCGACGACATCTCCGCGCCTCACGTGAGCGAGCAGACTGCCGATAGTGGCTAGTTGTGGCGAGATGGCGATGTCAATTTCGCCGCCCTGCACCAAATCAACATAAGCGGGGTTATTGATGATGGTCATGACCTTTCTAGCGCCGAGCCGCTTGGCCAATAAAGAGCTCATAATGTTGGCTTCGTCATCATTGGTTAGGGCCAGAAACACATCGGTATCTTCGATGTTTTCCTCGGTAAGCAGATCCTTGTCAGACCCCTCTCCGTTGAGCACTATGCTCTCATGCAGCTTCTGCGAGAGATAGGAACAACGATCTGCATTTCTCTCAATGACTTTTACTTGGTAACGCTGCTCCAATATGCTACTCAAGCGATGCCCTATTTTGCCGCCGCCTGAAATCATGATGCGCTTGTACGGGCGATCTAGGCGGCGCAACTCGCTCATGCAGGCACGAATGTTTTCCTGCGCCGCGACGAAAAACACTTCATCATCGGCTTCTATAACGGTGGACCCTTCGGGCGTTATCGGGCGGTCTTTCCTGAAGATAGCTGCCACACGTGCATCAATGGCTGGCATATGCTGCCGAATCATTCTGATTTCCTGTCCTACCAGCGGCCCGCCATAAAAGGCTTTAACCGCAACCAGCTGGACCCGGCCATCAGCAAAGTCTA
>TARA_B100001057_G_scaffold156527_1_pt1 | contig 17926 bp, 24 predicted proteins | sample TARA_B100001057 | Tara Oceans TARA_B100001057 (sample SAMEA2621839) | marine metagenome | biome: marine biome (ENVO:00000447); feature: surface water layer (ENVO:00002042); material: "saline water (ENVO:00002010), including plankton (ENVO:xxxxxxxx)" | depth 5 m
GCAGAACAAGATTGGTGGAAAAAAGAACGTAATATCAATGACTTATTAGAGAACCTTGACACAGTGGATCACCTCTATATAACTGGTGGTGAACCTACTATCAATCCTATGTTTCATAGTATACTAGAACACTTACATAAACAAGGTCGAACCAAGAGTGTAAGCATAGAAATAAACACCAATGGCACCAACCTCAACCGTCACTTTAAACAATTGGTACAACCATTTAAAAAATTAGTTCTTTTTAGCATAGATGGCCATGGAGTGTTAAACAATGCAATGCGATATCCCACCAAGTTCTCCGCAGTAGAAAAGAACATACTAGCATACAGTGATATAGATAGTGGCCTAGGTGACGAAGTAATAGTAACGCCCACTGTATGTGTGTTTAATTTCTTTGAATTAGTCAAGTTATTCGACTGGTGTGCGTTCAACAACATAGAAGTAACCCATCAATTGAACGTTCTTAATAGGCCAAGATGGCAAAGTTTGAGTCAATTACCTGACAATCTACTACAGCAAGGATTAACACAGTTGCGAACCGCCGGCTATGATCACCATGCAAACACTATACAGAGTCGTATACAGGGTGTGAGTTATGAAAAAGATCTTTTATTAACATGGGAGGATACTAAAAAGCGTACACTACAGTGGTTTAACAGTAGACAGTTTAATCCAAGTATTACAGGAATACCAGATATCAATGCGTAAAACACCCATCAAATGTGAAATAAACGTGCCAACCGTGTTGTATGAAGCTACAAAGCGTGTTAACGGTGCATATAGAGCGGTTATCAACTGTTTCCAAAGGCTTTCAACCCCGTCGTCCTCATCAGAGAACCATGGTTTTAGAAAAATTTTCACACCTTTGTCACTTAGTGTTTTAATTCATATTATACTGTATACACTGTTGTTTTATGCTTATTAATGGATATTAAAGGAATCTTTATTGTAGTATGGCTTATCATAGTTTAGATAGTATCATAGACATGCATGTAGAAATATCAAATAGATGTAATGCCGCTTGTCCTATGTGTGCTAGAAATGATTTCGGCGGTGCTACTAAGAGTGATCTACAGTTAGATGAATGGACTACCGCAGATATTGATAGCATCTTTACGGGTGAACATTCAAACTTACAAAACGTTATGTTTTGTGGTACTCATGGTGATCCTTGTGTAGCAAAGAATAGTTTATATGCAGTAGATACTATCAAGAACAAGTATGATGCTAGTGTAGAGTTCTACTCTAATGCTAGTATGCGAGACAAAGAATGGTGGGCTAACTTGGGTAGTTTACTCAATAATAAGTATCCGCATCACACGCATTATAGACGTAATGACTTGGCTATCTTTAGTATAGACGGATTAGAAGATACCAATCATCTATATAGACGCCGTACAAATTATAAAAAGATAATAGAGAATGCTAGTGCTTTTATAAGTGCTGGTGGTATTGCCCGCTGGGATTTCATAGTGTTTAAACACAATGAACATCAAGTTGAACAGGCTGAACACATAGCAAGTGAACTAGGATTCAAACAATTTAGAGTGCGTAAGACTAGCCGTTTTGATTATTCACCGGACGGTCCAGATAAATGGCGAGTAAAAGATAAGAAAGGTAACATAGAATACTACATAGAACCACCCAGTAAAAAATGGCGTAACCCCGAGAGCAACAAATTTGTTGCATTAAAAGCGTCCCACGGGAGCATTGAGAACTACTACAATGTTGCACCCATTGAATGTTTATATAAAAATGAATTTAAAAGAATATATGTAAATGCATATGCCAAAGTATATCCTTGTTGTTATATAAGTGATGATAGTTATCCACACAAAAATGCCATATATAAAGATACACAGGCTAAGATCTTTTCGCGTTGGGGCGACGAATTCAACAGTTTAAGAAGCAATAGTTGGCAGGAAATATTGGATCATGAATGGATGAATGAAGAATTAGAACGCAGTTGGGGAACCAATCTAGCAGGAGGTAAACTAATGCGTTGTGCTAGAACTTGTGGAAAAGGTTATTCACCAATTAAATCGCAGAGCACGGATACAGTATTAAATGGATAAAGTAGCAAGTTATTTCAAGTTTAATCCCACTGGAGCATTCAGTGTAGACTGGTATATTGGCAAACGTTGTAACTTCTCATGCAGTTATTGTGTGGACTATTTGCATGATAATTACAGTAAACATGTGCCCTTGGAGAATATGAAAGCACTTGCTGATAGTATTATAGACAAGCATGGACACAATGTATTTTGGAGTTTAACTGGCGGTGAACCCACTATCAATCCCAAGTTCATGGACTTGTGCCGGTATATCAAACATGAACGTGGTGCTAGACATATTAGTATCACAACTAATGGAACTAGAACTGCTGATTATTTCTGTGAATTATTTGAATATATAGACAACATAACACTGAGTTTTCACTTTGAATTCTTGGATAAAAGAATTGATGAATACATAGATAAGTGTATTAAAATAGAACAATGGCGACGAGCTTGGAATAAAAAACAACATGAAAGTGATAGAGTATTTCCCAATTGGGATGAAGGCTATGTACAAAAGAATTTAATACTGAGATTTATGGTATATCCAGGCAAGTTTGATCACATAGAAAAAATGGAAAAGGCTTTTAGAGATGCAGGTATTACCAACATAGAACACAGATATATTAGAAAGCCTTCAGGTAAAACTGCAAATGAGCTAATGCCAGGAAAGAAATTAAAGTTTGATCAGAATCATGATGAAATGAAACGTGATGAAGTTGGTGCCAATATGATACCCTCAGATAAAAGATTATTAGATAGGGAAACTGCAATAGCTCAAGTAAGCAATAAAGATGATGAAAAGAAAAAAGAAATATTAAATAGAGAAAAAGACTTTTATAAAAAAGATGAATTAAAACAAATAAAACAATTATATCGCAGTAAAGCAGACCCTAGTAAAAGAAAATTAAAGTTTTGGTTTGAAGAAGAAACAGGTGAATTGTTTGATGAAGACTATCATTACAATGAATTAAATTTTGATAAAAAGAATAATTATGAAGGTTGGTTATGTTGGGCAGGTGTTAAACATTTAAAGGTAACTCCACCCGGTGATATTTACATTGGCAGTTGTCATGTAGGTGGAAAAAGAGGAAATATATACGACAGTGGAAGTATTGACTTACCCAAAGAACCAATACGTTGTCCTAAATGGAGATGCACAGATAATTTGGATTTAAAAGTTCCAAAAATAAAAGATTGGAAATATTATAATTTAGTTAAAGATATGATTGAGTGGACAGATGAAGATAAAAAATAGTCAACAAGACTTGAGCTTTGAACTGCCTAATTACTACAAAAGAGTTGGCATGAAAATAAGTGGAGGTGCTGACAGTGCCATAGTTGCACTTGCACTAACACGTTATGTTAAAAGCGAACGCCCAGATATGAGAATTGTTCCTATTACAGTAAATCACGAAGGCAAAGCATATCAAGAACAATTTGCTAGAACTATTATAGCACATCTAAAAGCCACAGAGGGTGACTGGTTTGAAGAACATGAAGTAGGTTATTGTCCAGAAGGTCCTAAGTATGTAAGCAGTCAAGACAGTCTTGTTGATCAACTATACAGAGATGGAATAATTGATTGTCATTATGTAGGAATAACTCGTAACCCACCCGATGAAGCAATGGATATTATAGGATGGAATGGTCCTGCTGATGATAGAAGTCCAGGTGAAAGTTTGAGACCTACATCTAATGGAACAAACACAAGTTTCAAGCCATTAATAAACATTGACAAAAAAGGTGTAGCAGAGTTGTATGATACACTTGGCGTAAGAGATAGTTTGTTTCCGCTAACAAGAAGTTGTGAAGATTTTACAGATGACTTTAGGCATCATTGTGGTGAGTGTTGGTTTTGTAAAGAACGTAATTGGGGTTTTGGAAGTTTTGAGTAATACCTATTGTAGTGCATTGTGGAATCATCAGTTTGTAGACCCTGTTGGTCGTATCAAGCCTTGTTGTAGATTTGATGGCAACGAGTTTCCGCTAGAACACAACATCAGTGATTATAAATTACAAGATACATTTTATTCGGATTTTCAAAACAGCTTAAGAGAACAAGCCAGTCGTGGTGAACGAATACCCGGCTGTGTTAGATGTTATCAAGAAGAAGATGCAGGTAAACGTAGTCTTCGCCAAAGACTAAACAGTCATAAAACAAATCAAAATTTAACCAAGCCTGTTATAAACTTTTTAGAGCTAAGTCTCAGTAATGATTGCAATTTAATGTGTAGAATGTGTGACAGTCGTTACAGTAGAAAAATATTTGATGAAGAAGTTGAATACAGAGGTAAAGCAAGAGCAAAACAAAAGTATATGAACATCAGTTTGGATGAGATATATCAATTGCTACCTACAATAACTTATTTAAAGTTTACAGGTGGTGAGCCTATGCTTATCAAAGCTCATTGGGACTTACTTGAATATGCAGTTGAAAACAATTATGCAAAGAATATAACGCTAAACTACTCAACCAACGCTACAGTTTATCCTAAGCCAAAAATTGTTGATACTTGGAGTGCTTTTAGTAGTGTAGAAATTGCACTTAGTTTAGACAGTATAGATGCCAATGAAAATGAATATCTACGTCACGGAACAAAGCAACAAAGTGTGTTAGTGAATATAGATAAATATTGTAGCATTAGAGATAAAGTTAATTTGCAACTAATGTGCCGTCCCACAATAACAATTTATAATGCATATCATTTGCCGGAAACAATGGAATACCTGATTGAAAGAGATATTAAATCTAATCCAACACATTTAACTTTTCCGGAACAACTGAGTTTAACCACATTGCCTGCACCTTATAAAAAAGTAATTAATAATAAACTAGAAAATTATAATTACAAAAATGAAGAAGTAAGAACAGCATGCGGTTACATTATTGCACATATGAATAGCACAGATGATAGTAGTAAATGGTGGGAAGAAACAAAACGCTATACAAAATTTTTAGATAACTCACGCGGACAAGACTTTCTATCTGTTTGCAGTTATTACAAGGAGGCACAAATTGTCTGAAACATTTTACATACTAAAAAACTTTCCTGCAGAACTTATTGAAGAATTAAGATCTGTTTTTGAAAACAAAGAATACGACGAAACAAAAGAAGTAGTTCCAGAACGTTTTTGGCATTATTGCTTAAAGGATAAAAGTCATCCGGTTTATAGACATTTTAGTGATGACTTTGACGCAATTGAATTTTATACAGTTGCACCTGGCTTTAAAAATAGTCCGCATTTAGATAGAGGTAGATGGTGTGCATTGAATATAAGTTTGGAAGCAGACTTAGATAATAGTTTCTTTTTTGCAGGCAAATATTTTCATACGCATCATTATGAATGGGACGCAGAGAAAAATGAAAGTAATAGTTACTTGCATGAAGCAAGTGAACATGGCCCTAAAGGATTTTACAAATGGGATCCTGAGAAAATGGAAAAATATAACTTAGAGCATCCAGTATTGTTTAGTACAAAAGTTCCACATGGTGGTAACAATAGACGTGCAAATAGTTATAGAACTATTGTTAGTATTGGTGCTACCAATCGCAAGTACGAAGAAGTAATTCATAGGCTTCCTCCTGAGTGGTTCTAAGTGTATCGAAAGCCTGAAGATTCTCCTACGTTTTGTCCACTACCTTTTATAGGAATATATTACAGAGGCGATGATGGGGGCATAAGCAATTGTTGTATTGAAAGACATCCATCTTCACAACATCCTACGATCAGTGAATTCAACAACGATATACAAAAATATTTTACAAGTCCAGAAGTAAGAGAAAAGCGTCGCAAGATGCTGGCTGGCGAATGGCCTAAAGGTTGCGATTCATGCCGTATACCTGAAAGCAATGGTGCAAGTAGTCCACGAAAAAACTGGAAGTGGATGTATACTATTGCTAATGATCTTAAATTAAAAACAAATACAAATGAAATTTATGATTTAGACTATGGAACAGTTGTAGGCAAACCTCTTTATTTTGATTATCGTCCAGATAATATTTGCAACTTAGGTTGTGCAATGTGCAGTCCTAATGCAAGTAGTATACTTGAGAAAATGGTTAGAGATTATCCTGAATTAAACACTAAAGATGTTTTAGAAAATACAATTGATTATACGCATCAAGCAAACGACAGAACAGAAATAGAACTTACAGGATTAAGTAATGATACACTACGAATTAAATTAAATGGTGGTGAACCTACTATATCAAAAAAGATAAAAGATTTATATGCCTATATCATTGATAAAGATTGGGCAAAGAATATTGAACTACAATTCACAACAAATTTTACAAATACAAACAAAACTTTTTATGAAGTCTTACCTAAGTTTAAATATGTTGCAATGACTGCAAGTTTGGATGGAGCAGGTGCTACATATGACTATACAAGATCACCGGCTCATTGGGAAAAGATAAGGCAAAACATTCTTGGTGTTGTTGGTGCAGAAATACTTCCTAGTTATAATTTTTCTATTAATCTAGTATGGAGTGTTAGCACAATCTTCACACTTAAAGATTGGTTACCTCAGTTACTTGACTTGATGAATGATATTACAAACTACGAATACACTGGCAAAGGTATTAAGAATGAAAGAGCTGGTGCAGAATGTAATCTATTTGTTAATCAATGTTATTCACCTAAATGGCAAAGATTAAGTGTGGTTCCTGATGCATGGAAACAAAAAGTGTTAAAAGATTTACTCAAAATTAGAAAAGAATATGATCCTAAACCAAATACAAAGTTATGGACAACATTTGAACAGTTAGCAGTAGGACTAAAACAGTTTCCATTTGATAAAAACCATTTGACATTGTGGCAGAATCACGTTAAAATATATGATATGGCACGTGGTACAGACATTACTAAATTACACCCAAAGTATAGTGAATTATTAAACTATGACCGATCTTAAATGGAGCGAATACGACTTTACTAAGATTCCTTTCGACGACTTAGTTAGCGTTGGACAACGCACACTATTACATAGAGATATCTTTACAGTAAGTTGGCTATTAGGAAGATTTTGTAATTATCGTTGTAGTTACTGTTGGCCTTATGCAAGAAGCGATCGCAAGGACCACCGTCCTACGGAGTTATGCTTAAATACAATCGATAGTATTAAGGAGCAGGCCCGTGCTAGAGGCTTTAACAGTTTTCACTTTAGTCTTAGTGGCGGTGAGCCTACCTTCCATCCCGGCTACCTCGAGATACTGCATCACCTTAGTGCTGATGTTGATTCCACCAACTATACTAGTGTTCATATGACCAGTAACTGTAGTCGTCCTATAAAATGGTTTGAAACTTATGTTGATCATGCTAGTAAGTTTCATAGAGCAAGTATAACTTGTAGCCTCCATACAGAACATGTAGATACCACAGAAAAAATGCAACAGTTGGCAGATAAACTTATTTTATGCCAGGAACATGATGTACAGGTAACTATTAATATGGTAATGGTGCCACATTTGTTTGATGAGTATTATGAAAATGCATTATTCTTTCACAATCAAAATATAAATGTTACATTAAAGCCTATGAGTGATCCAACTGCAAGTAAAGTTGTTGATGGCTATACAGATGAGATGAAAGCAAAATTACATAATGGTATGCCGCAACGTGCCTATACTGAAGCAAAAAATAAGTTTGTAACTAGACCCAAGCCAACGTTTGGTAAGTTGCCTAATATGACTAATGATGATGGTAGCCAAATTCCACAACACTTTCAAGTTGAGTTTGCAGACAGTAAAGGCAAAAAATGGTATATGGATCAAGCAGAACGTTTCAATGCGTTCAACTTTAATAAGTTTAAAGGTTGGAGTTGTAATGCAGGCTATCAAGGAATAATTATACGTGAGCCCGATGGTAGTGTGAAACGTAGTTATAGTTGCCATGATGTGCCAATTGGAAACATTGAAACAGGTTTTAAATTGTTTGACAAACCTATGCCTTGTATTACTCCAAGTTGTGTGAGTAGTGCAGACAGTAAGATACCAAAGAGAAAACTATGAAAGTTAGTACTCTTAATCAATGGACAGGTGCCGCAGTAAAAAAGTTTTGTAAAGAATGTGAAGCCTTAGGTTATCTCAACAATAGTAGTTTACAGACTATGAAGTACGAATGGTGTAAAGAACAAGGCGAGTATTGGGGAGCATGGCACAATGAGAAATTGATATCTGTTGCCGGTGCTCATCCACTACCAGAAGTAAGTGAAAATGCAGTAAGGGTTTTATTTAGAGGATGTCAAATACAAAGTCCGCATAAAGGACTAAACGCCTCACATATGAATAGTGTTCCATTTAGAGATATACTACCGCACCAGATAGAAATGTATAAGGAAAATGATCTTTATATAACAACTAATATAAGTCATGATGCAAGTGGCCACATGCATAAAACGCATCGAGTGATGCAATTACTAGAGAAAAGAGGAATTGTTGATTTACATATAGAAAGTATGAATTTATATAATACAGATCAATCTGTGTGGAAATTAAACAAGGATAGATACAATGAAATTAGATTTGGATACTAAACACTTGAATAAAGTAGGACATGGTTATTTTGTCCATTTAAAATATGCAATGTATTTCAATATGATTGCACTATTAGTTTTTATTACAGGAACTATACACGCATTCATCCCGTGGGTATTTGCATATACACCATATAAACTAGCAAAAATGATAACTGACGGTACGGAGAAACATTTTGGAAGTCCAGAAAATACTAAGCACAGGCATTACCTTAGCGAGTAGTGGCACAACAGGCACACCAAAAGAAATATTTCAGTCGCCTGAAAAATTAAGAGCATCAAATTTAAGTGCTATTGATAGTCAACAAATAACTTACAAAAGTCGCATCTATACAGTTTGTAAAATGGCTCATGCTGGTGGAATGTTAGCACAAACATTACCTGCACTGTCAATTGGCTGTGATGTTCTTATTGAAGACTTTAATGCTTACAAATGGGTAAAGAATGTTAAGTTTTGTACACATACTCATTTGACTCCTAAACATTGTAAGGCTATAATGGGTACAAAAGGATGGCAAACACTAGACTTAAATGGTATATGGATCACATGTGGTAGTGATATTGTTGAATGGTACGTTATAAATGCGTTTGTTAAAAAAGGTGCAACGTTTATGACCAATTGGGGAATGACTGAAATTGGTCCGTGTGCTATTAATACAGTTTTTGATAGTGTAGATAAAGTTGAAGAATACAGAAGTAAAATTGTACATGGAATAGATGGACAAGCATCACTTCCAATACTCGGAGATAGATTCTATTGTGATTACAAAGTTGTTAAAGGTGAGCTATATGTTAAAGGTGATATCTGTGTTTACAACGAATGGTTTGACACTGGGGATATGGTAGAGTTTACTAAAGAGTGCTTGTTTTATCGTGGAAGAAAATAATATAATTGTTATAAGTTTTCCTGTTGGTGCTAGTGGACACAAAGCAGGCAGGTTATTAGCCACATGCGAAGATGTTGCATGGTACAATCATCATACAAATGGATTGCATCCGTGGCAACCCTATAGAGAAAATGGTTTGTATGGTGTAGATGATGGCTTCACACCTTTTCATTGGAACCGTAGGTTTGATGGTGCTAATGGACAAGGAGTTGATGAGTTTACAGTTCCACCTGTGCTAGATTACGCTGAGCGTAACGGAGTTGAGTCAGCACCGGCAAGTGAAATTACCAAATGGAAATCTAAATTGTATCCACAAAACTTGATGTATGCAGTTCATGGTGACTTGGCAAAAGCAAGAACATTCTTTGCTCCTGCAAAACATTTAGTTATTATTCCTAATGATTTTGATGCTTTATTGGAAAGAGTTTTGCAGACAACTGCCAAATATTATTATAGTGCTAGTAATAAAAGCGTTAGTTTTGGGGAATATTATGGTTCTAAAACGGCATTAAAAGACGCTTTATTAAAAACGGTGCAAAACCTACACGATAATGTGGTTAGCACCGATATTGTAATACAAGATGTTGTGGAATTATACGACGAGAGTCGTTTTATTGCGATTACAGAGCGTCTTAGTATCAAGTACGCTAAAGAGCCTTATAACCGCGTCTTAAACCTCTTTAAAAGTTATACATAGCAATACTAGTATCTAACTGCCATTCTGGTCCGTTAGGTCCTTTTGCACGAAGAATACTAATTATATAACGTTCTAATTCATTTTCTGGAGTAACATTAAGATTATCTTCTGGAACTGATTCTAAATACCAATACTTAGATAAAAAAGGCCTTGTGATTGTATGCAGTTCAAGATTGTTTTCTGCAATGAACTTACGACTTGCAGAGTTTTCTTGTGCAATTTTTTGTTCTAATACATCTTCATTCTGATAGTATGCATTATAATTTGGATATGTAATACCGTGAAAGCCACCAGCGAACAACCATTGTTCTTTGCATGTATTGTTTGGTCTTAGTACCATTATAATTTTACTTGTAGGAAAGTTTTCCTTAATCCAATCTAAGTTCAATGAAAACTGATGGCACTTAATTATTCTATGTTGTTTCCAATTGTTATCTTCATAAGGCTTTTCAATCTCAGCATAGATGTCTTGTTTGCTTAGAGTGTTAATCCTATTAAACTTTTCACCAACACCAAAACCAGGACCCCAATATGATCCTAAGTGACTAATCTTAGGTCCAGGATGTGTGTAAACTCTATCATCATTATAGTCACTTATATTAATATTATATCTACCACTCAAAGCAAGTAGGTGTGCAACGGCACTCCATTTACTGCCCGGAGCACCTGTAAAAAATATAAGTTTGCTTTCGTCTATAGTCGTTGCCATACTGCATAGATCCTTTTCTTATGTGGCTCAGGTCTTTCGTATGCGACGTCATATAATTCAAATCCATAGTCCTTGCAGAACTGTTCGTGATATGCTAGACTCCAGTCAAAGAAATTAATTTCTTCGCACTTGTCGCTGTCGTGGTCTGTACGAGCTGGATTGCATCTCCAATATATTCTTCCGTTTGATCTTAATAAACTAATAATCTTTTCAATCTCGCGCCTAATCTTTTCTTCATCACCAAAGTTAATGCTTCCTAAACAAAAGGCAACATCAAATAGTTCGTCAGTTTCGTATTCTTCGATAGTGCCATGAAAGTCTGCATTTGGAAATGCAGGATCAATTCCTACTAAATTTTTAATCAGTCCTTTAAAAGGATTGTGCCCACAACCAACATCAAGCACACGTTCTGATTCTTTTACTTGATGAAATAAGGCAAAGCCGCTATGAGTATACTTTGGTATTTCGCTGTTCCAATCATTTAGAAAGTAGTCGTTAAGTTGTACTTGATCCATTTCGTTCCTTATACTGCCATCTTTGCTTTGAGGCTATCCATTGATTTATAATTTTCTAATACAAAATCTTTTACTTCGTATTCGTTTATTTTTTTCTTAGGTGCTATTGAGAGAGTAGGAAGTTTACCTGGCACTCTTTGTATTTGTTGTTTCACTACATCTAAATGATCTTCATAAATGTGCAAGTCGCCAAATGTATGAACAAAATCTCCTACACCTAAGCCTATTTCTTTAGCAATAATATGTGTGAGTAAACTATAACTTGCAATATTAAATGGCACACCTAAAAACATATCTGCACTTCTTTGGTATAGTTGACAACTTAGTTTTCTGTTTGCAACAAAGAATTGTGAAAATGTATGGCATGGAGGTAGGGCCATTTGGTTTAGTTCATCTACATTCCATGCACTTATAATATGGCGTCTACTATAGGGATCTCTCCTTAGCCCGGCTAGTAGTGCATGTATTTGATCAACACCTCGCCAGTTTCTCCATTGCACACCATATACTTTACCTAAGTCGCCTTCATATTTTGCTTTAGGTTTCCAATAGTCTGCGTTGGCATTTGCAGTCCAAATGGTAGTTTTCGTAGGGTCGCCATGTGTGATTTCTGCTAGTCTTTTGTTATCGCCACTGCCTTCTAAGAACCATAACAGTTCTCCAACTACACTTTTCCAAGCAAGTTTCTTTGTAGTGACTGCTGGGAATCCTTGTTGCAGATTAAAACGCATCTGGTATCCAAACGTACGAATTACATTACCAGCTCTGCTTTGGTTAAGTTCTCCGTTGTCTAATACATGTTTTAGTGCGTCAATATACTGCTTCACTATATGCTCCGTCTGTTTATTAAAAACTGTTTGACCCCGTTTGTATCAAAACATTTAAAACTAGCACCAACTGAGTTTGGTTCTAATTTTTGTATATCATAGACTATATTTGGAGTATTTCTTAAATATGCTTTACAAAGTTGTTCAGTCTGAAAAGGCATTTCCATTTTCTTAATCTCGACTATGTCGGTATCTTTGAAATATACCATAGCAACTACAAACCATTCAATCATTATTTGTACCTTTCAAATATTACATCTGGACCTATTGTAGATTGGGTAAGTGTTTTATTTTTCAACTTATTTAAATCTATTTTAGTATCACAGTTGTAGTCGCCAGGTATACGAGTGATGTAGTACTGATCAATAATATCCCAGCATTGTTCAATTATTTTTGCACCTCCAATAATCCATATAATAAGATGCAAATGATTCATAGCAATCTTTGTAATTTCTTCTTCTACATTACCTGATATAATAGTTGCACCAGGAGCCGATTGCATGGTATTACTAAAAACATAATTTATACGATTAGGTAATGGCTTCGGCATGCCTTCGCTTTTCCATGTGCTACTGCCCATTACAACTACATGACCCGTTGTAAGAGCTTTAAATCGCTTTAAATCAGCACTACAATGAGGCCAGGGCATTGTATTATCTTTTCCAATGCCTCCGGCTTCATCTACTGCTAGTACTAATTTTATCATATGTTTTTAAGAGTTTGATTTGTAGCAGTTTCAATCTGCTCAATGGCTTTAGTTGTATCTAAGTGCCAATCGATATGGTCTAGTTTGTGTTCAACAGAGTCAAGTTTTTTATCAAGTACTTCTTCAAACTTTTCGTAGTTAAGTTCATACTCTGTTACCATTTCTTTTATATTAAGCTCAATTACTTTTCCATCTTTTAAATGTACAATCATTTTTGACACTAATGCAAGAGGAATGTCTTTGTAATCAACTTCGTCTAGTAAATCTTCCCACCTTCCTAAAATTTTAGCAAGCCAGTCATTTTTTTGTGCGGTTGTCTCAGGTGGAACTGGTACTGGTAGATCCGGTACGTCGGCCATTTTTTATCCTACTCTATTAATTATGCTTCAACTGGTGAAACTATTTTAGCAGGACGTCCTCGCTTTTTAGGTGGTGCTGGAACTAATTCTTCTGCTTCAGCAAGTAAACGATTTGCTTCTGCCTGTAAGCCTTGTGCTTGTGATCTTAGATCAGCGGCAATTGCATCATCTGTTAGTGGAGTATTTGCTGATGCTTGAACTCCAGTTGGTGTAACAGTACCATCAGCATTGATATCACGTGCTGGCATTTGTGCTACAGTTTTAGGTGTGTTACCAACTGCTCCACCTGCACCATCAAGAATGTTATTCAAGTCACGTAGTAGTAAACTTGATTGTGCATTTGGTGTTAGTGTAACTTGGTCAGTTGGAACCTTTGCTAAGAAGTTTCCTACATGCAATGCATTTAAAAGTTTTTCACCATTTGGCACTGAAAATGAATGCAATGCGTCACTTAGGTTTGCGGCCGCTTGGGCCTCTGTGCCTTCAAGACATAACATGAAAGAATCTTTCATAATTTGAGGCAAGTCCTCATAGTACACTACAAGACAATTTGTTGGCTCGCCTGGTACTGTACGGAATACTACTGCTACTTTGCGTTCGTTTGAAATACCTATATGTTTCATAATATTTTCCTTTTAATCTTCGTTAGTTGGCTCAACATCAGAAGGTAAACTATCCATAGCAGTTGTTTCTTCTACTGTTTCGTCTGGTTCGTTGATTTCTTTTTCAACTGCATCTGCATCTGGTGCTGGTGCATCTTCTGGTGCTGGATCTAATTGACCTGCAGCTCTTAGAAAGCCAATAATTTTATCGTAAAGTCCACCGACTGTTACCATTTCTTCTGCTTTAAATGATCCACGTTGAGATCCAACTTGGATAATTCGTGCCATCATTTTAAGGTCTGCTACTGATAACATACCTTCTGTGGCCTGTGTTTGTGCCGTTTCAGGCGTAGTATTTTCTTCTGTCATTGTTGATTTTCCTTCATATAAATAGAATAGTACTATAGTTAATTATCCAATTAAGGACTGGCGTTGAAAAAATTACTTTTTGTTATAATATTTTTACTATCATTATTGCCAACAAGCATATCATATTCTAATGAGCTTGATAGAGAGCAAAAACTAGTTGATATTATGGAAAAAGCAATATTCTGCACCGTTGCATATAACTACCAATTACGATTTGCCTCGGTAGCTATTATTATTGTTCCGACTAATAAACCTAAAGTCTCAGTTGATGCTTTATTAGCCGCATCTGTGAGTTGGATTACTATAACAGATAAGATACAAGAAACGTTAAAAAACGATTATAAGCATCTACAACAATATTTATCACGTTATAAAAACGAAAGTTTACAAATTCTATCAGGTCAGATATCAACTGAATTTCTTACTTTAGGACCCGATGAATTTACTGAAAAGTTATTTAATTCTACTGCTGGTTGTCCTACACTTGCAATTGAAGCAAGAGATTTATTAAACATGGATGAAAAAAGTAGTGAGCCTGATCGTACTAAGCCTCGTATGCCAAAGCGAAAAATGTAGACTCTTCTTCAATTTCAAAACCAACTCTATATGCATAATGAGGTTCAAAATTACCTGCAAAGTCATCTGCTTCAGTTACAAGATCATCTGTAACTACAAAGAACCTGCCATCTAGTTGATTGAAGATCCAATTTTTCATATGATCTATTTGCTTATTTTGACTTGTATATGCTTTATGTGTTGGAATTTTATAATCAATAACAGTAAAATGTTCTGGAGGATTTAGTACCTCACGTTGATTTAGAATATTCAGTGCATTGATCTTAGACATCTGCCTCAACAATATTATCTAAGTCTGCAAATTCTACTACAAATTTCCTATTAGTTCGATCATCAAGTACTTCAACAAGCTCTTGCTTTAAATCACGGGCAACTAATTCACCTGTGCCTGTATAGTTTCCATGTCGCACTATAGGAAGATCTGCTAAACTTTTCATACCACCTGGACGACCAAATTCGTCTAGTGGAACATTCTTTGCTATAAAATTACAAGTATATCTATTGCCTGCTTGAACATCAGTAATATTAATCATGCCGCTCTCTTTACTTTTGTTTCTTCATCATAGTATGCATAAGTTCCAAATGGTGGAACAATTTGATCATTTCCGTGTATGATAAAAACTGTATCACAATACAATTCATCACCCCAACTATTCCACGGATATCCATCTGTAAACATAATAAACTTCTTAGGCTCTATGCCTTCATCTTTCATATAGTTCCAATTAGCATCAAAGTCTGTACCGCCACCTCCGGCAGGTTCATAGTCAACTAGTTCATCGATGTTACTAGGATCAAAATCCTGTGGATTATAAACACTTGTATCAAAAGTCCATACTTTAATATTAAAGTCTTGATAGGCTTCCATAATACCGTTTATCTCACTAAAGAAGTCTTTAATCATTGTGTTACTAATTGAACCGGATGTATCAATTGAAATACAAAGATCAACCTTTTCATCATAGTTCATACCCGGAAGGACTGCATCTGAATGCCAACTCTTCCTATTAATTCTGCTAAATGTAAAATCGCTTTTGATTACACTTTCAATCTGTTGTTGAAGTAATGTTCTCCAATCCATCTTAGGCTGAGTCCATTGCTGAATCATTCGCTTGACACCAGCGGGTAAGTTACCAGCACCAACACTTTGTGAAGCACTTAGAACTGCTTCTTTTAATTCATCTTTGATTTGTCTTTTTTCTTCATCACTTAGTTTAGGACGACCTTTGCTATCCTTACCATCTTCACCTTGTTTAGACTGTCCTTCACCATCTTCATCATTTAAGTGTTCGTCTAGTACTTTATCAAGCAAGTCTTGTATATCAACTTTCTCTGCATTCTCATACAAGTCATCATATACTTCTTCAAATGACCAATCATAGTATTTTCTATCATGTATAATATCAACTGTGGTAATAACACTACCAATATTATTTTTAACAAGATCACCATTTACACAATAATCTGCGGCAATGTTTGCAAGTTGTTTATCTCTACCTCCAAAACGTCCCATATGATCATATACAACGTGCAATACTTCATGTCCAAATAAGAACATAGTTTCGCCAATACCTAATGCATTAACAAATTTTGTATTGTAATAAAAACGTCTACCATCTGTTGCGGCAGTAGGACACCATTCATCAGCATTTACAAGTTCTAACCTTGTTGCTAAGTTGCCAAAAAACGGTTGTTTAATAAGCAAACTTACACGAGCTTGTACAAGTTTTTCACGTACTTCTGTATCTAACTTTGGGTCTGTTTCAAACCCTACTTCACAAGCAAACTTTTTATTAACAGTTGTTGACATAATTTCTCCGTTTTTCTAACTTACTATAGTAGTATAGCATCTTTAGTATTTAAGTCAACCTCTAATTATGGTAATGTTATCATAAATTGTTCGCCAGTGGCTAGAACATAAACAGTATTGAATATAAGTGTACCTGCTAAAATTGCTAAGTATGTAGACATAATTTAATCCCTTAATATGTTTGATATTTTCTGTGCTAGTTCTCTAAACCAGTATTCCACATTTCCTTTTGTAGTTTCAGCGGCAGTACCAATTCTAATGCCACTTGTTTCTACAAAGTTTCTTGGATCATTTGGAATACCATTTTTATTGACTGTAATACCCTTTGCTTCTAACATATCAGCCGCCTGTTTTCCTGAGTACTTGCAGTCTGTTAAATCTATTAAAATAATATGACTATCTGTTCCATCTGTTAGAACTTTTATTCCACGTTGGTCGAATGTAAGTGCCATTGCTTGAGCATTCGCTACAACCTGTTTTGCATATGTTTCAAATTCTGGTTCTAGTGCTTCTGCATAACATTGTGCCTTAGCGGCAATAATATTCATTAATGGCCCGCCTTGTGTGCCTGGAAAAATACCACTGTTTATTTTCCTAGTGTATTTAGGATTATTCCAAAGTATCATTCCACCTCTTGGACCACGTAGTGTTTTATGAGTTGTCGAAGTTACAACATCTGCATGAGGTAATGGACTGTCATATGCCTTGCCTGCTACAAGACCACTGTAATGTGCCATATCAACTACTAGATAAGCACCAACTCCGTCTGCTATATCTTTGAATGCTGCCCAATCAATTTGTCTTGGATAGGCACTTGCACCTGCTACAATTACTTGTGGTTGACTTACTTTTGCCAATGCTCGTATTTGCTCATAATCTAGTAGCCCGTTCTCATCTACACCATAAGTTACTGCATTATAAACTTTGCCACTTAGTGTAGGAGGAGCACCGTGACTCAAATGTCCACCACTTGCCAAGTCCATACCCATAAGAGTATCACCTGGATTCATTAATGCTTGATATACTGCCGTATTTGCATTTACACCACTATGCGGTTGCACGTTAGCAAAATTGCAGTCATAGAGTTTACAAACATTGTCAATTGCTAGTTGCTCAATTTCATCCATATGATCACAACCATTGTAATATCTTTTGCCTGGATATCCTTCAGCATATTTGTTTGTAAAGATACTGCCGCATAAATCCATAACTGCCTTACTTGCATAGTTTTCACTTGCAATAAGTTCTATTGTGGTATTTTGTCTTTT
>TARA_B100001057_G_scaffold501278_1_pt1 | contig 17924 bp, 12 predicted proteins | sample TARA_B100001057 | Tara Oceans TARA_B100001057 (sample SAMEA2621839) | marine metagenome | biome: marine biome (ENVO:00000447); feature: surface water layer (ENVO:00002042); material: "saline water (ENVO:00002010), including plankton (ENVO:xxxxxxxx)" | depth 5 m
GAAGTATATAATAAAAACCTTTCTGTAATGGACATGACTGCTTTTACGTTATGTAAAGAGAATAAGTTGCCAATTATTGTTTTTGACATTAATGAATTAGATAATTTATCAAAATTGGCTAAAGGTGAAAAAATCGGCACATTTATTGAGCCTTCTTAATAAATAAAATTATGAACGAAGAAATAGATTTTATTTTTGATTTGATAAAAGAAAAAATGACTAATTCAATAAGTCATTTAGAGTTAGAGTTTACCAAAATCAGAGCAGGTAGATCAAATCCATCAATGCTTGATGGGATTTTGGTGGATTATTACGGAACCAAGACTTTAATTAGTCAAGTTGGTAATATTGCAACACCAGACCCAAGAACAATTACTGTTCAACCCTGGGAAAAAGATATAATTAATGAAATTAAGAATGCAATTAATTTATCAAATATTGGCTTGAACGCCCAAGATAATGGAGAGATGATTATTATTAATATCCCTGCTTTAACAGAAGAAAGGAGAATTCAATTAGTAAAACAAGTAAAGGCTGAAACTGAAAATGCTAGAGTAGCTATTAGAAACTCTAGAAAAGATGGAAATGATGAATTAAAAAAAATTCATAAATCTGGTTCTATTTCAGAGGATTTATTAAAAGATGCTGAAACTAGTATTCAAAAATTCACAGATCAATTTATAGAAAAGGCTAACAAAATTTCTTCTTTGAAGGAAGAAGAATTAATGAAAGTATAAAGTTGTTAATTTATGAAAGGAATTATCTTAGCAGGTGGTGCAGGAACCAGATTACATCCCCTTACACTTTCAATTAGTAAACAATTGATTCCTATTTATGATAAACCAATGATTTATTATCCTCTATCGACTTTAATGTCTATTGGAATACGAGAAATACTAATTATTTCAACTGAAAAGGATATTGATTTATTTAAAAATTTATTAGGAGATGGTCGTCATTTAGGTTGCGATTTTAAATATAAGACACAATCTAAACCAAATGGTATTGCTGAAGCATTTTTAATTGGAGAAGATTTTATCGATAATTCAAATGTTACACTTATATTGGGAGACAACATATTTTACTCTTCAAATATGAAATTTAATTTTAAAAATGATTTGGAAGGGGCTCATATTTTCGCATATCATGTGGCAAATCCTGGAAGATATGGAGTTGTACAATTTGATAAAGAAAATAAAATTTTATCAATTGAAGAAAAGCCTAAAGAACCAAAATCAAATTTTGCAATTCCAGGAATGTATTTGTTTGACTCTAATGTAGTTAAATATGCTAAATCTCTAAAACCTAGTCTTAGAGGAGAGCTGGAAATCACAGATCTTTTGCAAAAATATTTATTTGAGAATTCTTTAAAAGTAACCAAGATGGATAAAGGTACTGCTTGGTTAGATACTGGTACATTTTCTTCCTTAATGCAAGCTTCTCAATTTGTTCATGTTCTTGAAAAAAGACAAGGATTAAAGGTAGGGTGTATTGAAGAAGTAGCTTATAAAATGGGTTATATAAATAAAAATGATCTTAAAAAAAGAGCAAAAAAGTTTATGAATAGTGGTTATGGAGAATATCTAATATCTTTAATTAATGAGGATGAATAAAATATTAACAGCATATAATTATGAATTAAATAAATTTATAAATGAAAAGTTGCCTGACAATAACATATACAAACCTATTACTTATATTTTTAATTTAGGAGGAAAAAAAATTCGTCCCTTTTTTCTTTTATATTCTTTTAAAATTTTCGGCGGTAAAGGAAAAAAAATAAATCAAGTTGCCTTAGCAATAGAAAGTTTGCATAATTTTTCTTTAATTCATGATGATGTTATGGACAAGGCTGAAAAAAGAAGGGGAAAATTAACTGTTCAAAAAAAATGGAATGAAAATTATGCTATACTTTCCGGAGATGCACTATTAATTATTTGTTTTAAAATATTAAATAACCTGGCTCTTGATAATAAAAAAGAACTCGTTAATGAGTTTGTTAATTCTTCTCTAAGAATTTGTGAGGGCCAACAAATTGATCTAGAAATGGAAAATAAGCTATCTATTTCTATTGATGAATATTATAATATGATCAAACTAAAGACAGCAGCATTATTTGAATTTTGTTTTAAGATGGGTTGTTATTTAGCTGGGGGAAATTTAACTAATCAAAACAAAATGTCTAAAATTGGTTTAAAAATTGGTTTATTATTTCAAATACAGGATGATTTTTTAGACTTTTTTGGTTCAGGGAAAGTTGGGAAAAAAATTGGTCAAGATATTTTAGAAAACAAAAAAACATATCTCTTTTGTGAATTTATTACTCACGCTAATCCAAAAGAAAAAAAGGATTTTATTTCAAAATATAATTGTAAAAAAATGGACCCTAAAACAAAAATAAAGTATGTAGCTAATTGTTTTAAATTTTTAGAAATTAAAAATAAAACCTTGTTAAAAATAGAAAAAGTTAAAAATGAAATAGTTAATTTAATTAGTGAATTAAATATTTCTGAAATTAATAAAAAAAAATTCACCAAATATATTTTAGAACTTTCTAAAAGAACTAATTAAAAACGTATTTTTATTTAAAATCTTAAGATGGATAAGTTTTCTTTTTTTAACTCTGCACATAGTGCTTTTTTTGAAGAAATCTATGAGTCTTTTTTAAAAGATCCTGATTCGGTGGAGCCATCATGGAGAAGTTTTTTTCAAGGCTATCAGTTTGGTTTTGAAAATTATAATGCTAAAACACCTATCATTTCACAAGCTATTTCTAAAGAGTTTCAAGTGATTAATTTAATTAATGATTATAGAAAAAGAGGCCACTTATTTACAAAAACTAATCCAGTTCGTGAAAGAAGATTATATGAGCCAAAATTAGATATTGAAAATTTTGATTTAAATAAGAAAGACTTAGATATAGTTTTTGAAGCTGGTCGCGAGGTAGGTTTGGGTCCCTCAAAGTTATCTGATATAATTCATCATTTAAATTTAGTATATTGTCAGTCTACTGGGGTCGAATATATGTATATAAGAGATCAAAATGAAATTAGTTGGATTAAAAATTTCATTCATAGAAATAATAATCACCCAAATTTTGATAAATCTAAAAAGAAAAAAATTTTAGAAGAACTAAATCATGCTGTAATGTTTGAAAACTTTCTTGCAAGAAAGTATGTTGGACAAAAAAGATTTTCATTAGAGGGGGCAGAATCTCTTATACCTAGTCTTCATCACGGTATTGAAGAAGGTATCAAATTGGGCGTTTCAGAATTTGTGTTTGGAATGGCCCACCGTGGTAGATTAAATATTTTAGCAAATATTTTTGGCAAACCTTTTGAAGAAATTTTTAAGGAATTTGAAGGAGTTGAATATGTAGACGATGAATTTGATGGGGATGTTAAGTATCATATGGGCTATAATTCAGAACTTGTTGATTCAAACAAAAAAATTAAATTAACACTAGTCCCAAATCCTTCTCATTTGGAAGCTGTTAATGCAGTTGCAGCTGGGATATGCAGAACAAAAATTAAGAAAAAATTTAACGGAGATTTAAAAAAAGTTTTTCCAGTTTTAATCCACGGTGATGCAGCAATTGCTGGTCAAGGAGTTGTATATGAATTTTCTCAAATGTCACAACTTAAAGGATACCAGACTGGAGGAACCTTACACATAGTTATTAATAATCAGGTTGGGTTCACGACCAATTACCTTGATGCCAGGTCTAGTACTTATTGTACGGATGTTGCAAAAATTACAAACTCACCAGTATTACATGTAAATGGTGATGATGTTGAGGCTCTTCTCCATGCTATATCTTTTGCAATTAACTATCGTCAAACTTTTCATAAAGATGTTTTTATTGACTTACTATGTTACAGAAAATATGGTCACAATGAAGGAGATGAACCAAGATTTACTCAACCAAAATTATATAGTATTATTGAAAAACATCCCAATCCTTATGAGATTTATAATCAGCATTTAATTTCAATTAATCAGAGCACTAGTGAATTTTCAAAAAATATTCAAGATAGTTTTAAAAGTACTCTAGAAGAAAAATTACTTATTGCTAAAAGAAATAAGAAAACAAAAATAGAGTCTATTTTTAAAAATGAATGGAAATTATTCCCCAAACCTAAATCAGTGGATTTTTTAAATTCAGTAGACACAAGGATTGATAAAGAAAAGTTATTTAAAATAGGGGAGCAAATTTTTAAATTACCAGAAAACCACAATTATCATAGGAAAACAAATAGGTTATTTGATGAAAGATTAAATATGCTTTTAAAGACTGAAAAAGTTGATTGGGGAATGGCTGAGCTACTTGCTTATGGATCTTTGAAAAGTGAAGGTTTTGATATAAGAATTTCAGGACAAGATGTAGAGAGAGGAACTTTTTCACACAGACATGCTATTATAAAAACAATTAATAGTGAAACTCAAATAAATATTCTAGACTCAATAAATGAAAAAAGTGCATCTTTTAAAATATATAATTCTTTTTTATCTGAATACGCGGTACTTGGTTTTGACTATGGTTGTTCACTGGTAGATCCAAATCAACTAGTAATTTGGGAAGCACAATTTGGAGATTTTAGTAATGGGGCTCAAATTGTTTTAGATCAATATATATCATCTGCTGAAGAAAAATGGAATTTGCAAAGTGGGTTGATGTTATACTTACCTCACGGTTATGAGGGACAGGGGCCTGAACATTCTAGTGCCCGTATGGAGAGATATTTACAGTTGTGTGCGCAGTATAATATGCAAATAATTAATTGCACAACTCCATCTAATTTATTTCATATGTTAAGAAGGCAGATGTATAGAGATTTTAAAAAACCTTTAATTTTATTCTCACCCAAAAGTTTATTAAGACATCCAAGTTGTATTTCTTCCTGTGATGAACTAATTAAAAATTCATTTAAAGAAATCATTGATAATAATGAAAATCCTTCATTTGTTAAAAAATTGGTGTTTATGTCAGGCAAAATTTATTATGATTTAATTAAAAAGAAAAAAGATTTAAATAATAAAGATGTTTGTTTAATTAGATTAGAACAATTGTACCCGTTTCCTAAAAGGAAAATAGATGCAGTTTTGAAAAAATATAATAAAGCAAAAGATTATATTTGGGTACAGGAAGAGCCAGAGAACATGGGTGCTTGGTCATTTATTTTGCAAAACTTTAGAAAAGATTATAATATTAAATTAGTTTCAAGAAAGCCAGCTGCTTCACCCGCTAGTGGTTCTGCTAAAGCATATGCTAAAAGACAAGATTTAATTATTAATACAGTGTTTGATTAAAATATATTAATATGATTGAAATAAAAGTACCTAGTCCTGGTGAATCAATTACGGAAGTAGAAATTGCAAATTGGTTAGTTGAGTCAGGAGATTATGTTGAAAAAGATCAAGAAATATGTGAGATAGACTCTGATAAAGCTACGTTAACTATTAACGCAGAAGAATCCGGTGAAATTAATATACTAGTTAACCCAAGTGAGATGGTTCCTGTAGGTTCCATAATTTGTACAATTGATGATACAAAAAAATCCAATAACTCAGTTAAAACTTCAACTCCTGTTTCTAAAATTGAAAAAGAAATTCCTGTAAATATTAATAAAGGAACTTTAATAAACGAGCCTTCCCCAGCTGCTAAAAAAATGATGAGAGAGTCCGATATTGTTAATATAAACGGAACAGGAAAAGATGGTAGAATAACTAAACAAGATGTTATCAAGTCAAAGGTAGCCATGGGTGTTGGTCCAGGTAAAAGAAAATCTCAAAGAAAAAAATTAAGTTCACTCAGAAGAAAATTAGCTAGTAGGCTAGTTAGTGTTAAAAATGAAACTGCAATGCTAACTACATTCAATGAAGTTGACATGACTGAGGTTAATAAAATAAGAAAAAATTATAAGGAAAAGTTTCAAAAAAAATATGGAGTAAAATTGGGATACATGTCTTTTTTTACTAAAGCTGTTGTAAAAGCACTACAAGAATTTCCTGATGTGAATTCAATGATTGATGGTGATGAGATTGTTCATTATGATTACCAAGATATTTCAATTGCTGTAAGTACACCTAAAGGATTAATGGCCCCAGTAGTTAGGAATGCAGAGGATTTAGATTTCTTTGGAGTAGAAAATGAGATTGCAAGACTGGCAACAAAAGCAAGAGATGGAAAAATATCAATTGATGATATGCTAGGAGGTACATTCACGATTACTAATGGCGGTGTTTTTGGATCAATGTTATCTACCCCAATTATCAATCCTCCTCAATCAGCAATCTTAGGTATGCATAATATTGTGGAAAGACCCGTGGTAGTCAATGGAAAAATAGTTTCTAGGCCAATTATGTATATAGCTTTATCATATGATCATCGGATAATTGATGGTAAAGAATCTGTAGGCTTTTTAGTATCAATGAAAAATAGTTTAGAAAATCCGAAAGAAAATTTATTTTCAGGAAATATTGAGTCAGCATTATTTAAAAAAGCTAAAAAAACTTTAAGCTACAGACCTAATTATAAACATAAGCTATAAGTCTTTAAAATAAAAAAGCCAAGAATTGAGAATCTTGGCTTTTTTATTATCTACTAATTCAACCGGGAGGTTTTATTAGTAGACTATTTATACCCCATTTTGTACTATATAGTAATCAAATATCATGCCAAACTAATTTATTGCAAAGGAAATGTGGTTATTGTGTCATATTTAGATGAGGATCCGTACCAAATTCCAGTACCCCCATTTATATTACTTTGAACATTGGATGGTGTTCCAAAAATTCCTGGACTATTATTATTAATCATTGATGCCCAAAAATTCCAACTATTAATATCTAAGTAGGATCTTTTAATTATGACTTGTTGATTTGGAGAAACATTCCAAAAGCCTATTGTTGGCCCACTGTATCCATCAATTTCTTCTTCTTCCCAATCTCCTTGTCCCCAGTTTTCCCACCAAGCTGGAGCACCATTATTTATTGGAAATGTAAATGTTAAACCATTAGTATATTCATCAGTGTAGTTTCCTCCGTTATCTAAAACTCTTTTAAAAAATGGTGCATTATTTTCTGAATTACTTGGAAATAAATTTTGTTGTGGATATTCGGAATTTATTGTTTTAGTAAATATACTAAGGCAATTTCCAATTGTGTCCGGATCAGTGTAAGTAGCTAGAAAGTAGCAATATGTTGAATCTGTTTGTCTAAAAACAAATTCTGGTTCAAAAAAAGTATTTGGTGCCTTGGGAATCGTAGTTGAAGAAATTAGAGTATCGTTTTCATATATAATTTTTAAATTATATGTATATCCCTCCTTTCCTTTAATTGTTGTCCCTTTGTAATTATAAAACCAAGTATCTGTAGGAAGAACAGCACCCAATTTTGTTTTGGTTAGGGATGATATTGACTCGATTGTATTAGAATTTACTTCTTCTAAAATAATAATAGCATCATTAATCAAATTTTCTTGTAAGTCAGAAATACTGCCATTAAAACTAAATGGGTTGACACTTTTACTTAATAGAATCTTTGCATTCGAATCCTTTTCAATTATGCCATTAACAACTATATCATTAATATTTACTGGGATATCAAATGTTACTTCTTTTGTACATGAAATAATTAACATACACATTAAAAATATTTTTTTCATAGTTAAAATTTAAAGTTCCACGAAATGGATGGAATAATTGGAAAAAGAGAAACTTGCTTTGCAGTTAATCCAAAATTATCATCATTTACATCAAAAAATATAAAATACGGATTTTGTCTATTATAAATATTATATATAGAAAATGACCAACTAGATTGATAATTTCTTTTTTTCTTTCCATCTAAAGTCAGCGCTATGTCTAATCTATGGTATGGTTCCATTCTATGACTATTTCTTTCGCCCCATTCTAATATTAGATCACCATCAATTAAAAATGCACTTTCAGGTAATGTTAATGTATTTCCAGTTGCATAAACAAAAACAGTTGAAAAATTCAATCGTTTTGAAATTTGATAATTCGCTACAATTGATAAATCATGAGTCCTATCATATTTTGAATAAAATTCTAAACCTTTATTTAATTCATTAAATTTTCTAGTTGTTTTTGACCATGTATATCCAATCCATCCACTTAGATTACCAATATTTTTAGAAAAAAATAATTCAAATCCATAGGATTGACCGTTTCCACTGACTAAATTATTATCAACATTATCCGTTCCAATACTTGTTCCAGGTATGTAATTTTCTTTATACTCAATTAAATTTTCCATGTTTTTATAATAACCTTCTATAGAAAATTCATAGTTGTTATTATTAAAGTTTCTGTAGTAACCAATAGAGTATTGCCTTCCAATCAATGGTTTAATAATTGAAGAGCTTGGAATCCATACATCAGTTGGTAGTGAAGATGATGAAAGTGAAGTTAAATGTATATATTGGTAGTTTTGATTAAATCCAAATTTTAGTGATGATTTTTCATTAATTAAATATCTTGTCGAAAATCTAGGTTCAAAACCATAATATGTTTTAATAGGATCCCATGAATTATAATTAATTGTAGTATCAGTTGATAAAGCACCTAGGTTATTACTTCCATCTTTGATATACCTTTCAAAAGGACCAAAATGAGTAAAAGTAGATAGTCTTATTCCTGCACTAATTAGAATTTTTTCATTAAGGTTAAATTCATCATTTATATAAATTGCTCCTTCATGAGCATAATATCTTATGTCATTTGTTGAAATGTCTAAACTATCAAGTGAAGCATCAAAATTTGATGGAGAAAATATATGATATGTATTATTAATTCCAAATTTTAATGTGTGCCTTGGATTTAAATAATAGTTAAAATCCTGTTTGAAATTCCAGTCACGGATTCCTGAGTATAATCTTGATTGATATAAGTTATTTCCTTCTACATTTTGTGTTGCGCTAAATTCAAATTTATAATTACTGAAAATAATAGAAGAATTCATAAATAATTTGTTTGAAAAAACATGATTCCATCTGATTGATCCAGTTGAGTTTCCCCAGGGAATTTTCATATTAAATCCCCAGTCCGGACTATTAAAGGTAAATACATCTTTACCAAAATAACCACTTATAAAAATTTGATCTTTATTAGAAAACCTATAATTAAATTTAGAAGTTAGATCATAAAAAAAATAACCATTACCTGCGTATTCTGTTGTATCTAAATAAGGTTTTGTAAGAATATCTATATATGTTCTTCTAGCGGAAATAATAAAGGAAGATGTATCTTTTTTTATTGGTCCTTCTAGAGTTAATTTAGATGATATTAAACCAACACCTCCTCTACCTGAAAATCTTTTTTTATTTCCATCCTTCATATTAATATCTAAAACGGAAGATAATCTACCGCCATAGTTTGCAGGCATACTTCCTTTAATTAAATTAATATCGTTAATTGCATCACTATTAAATACTGAAAAGAATCCAAATAAATGAGATGCGTTATAGATCGTGCCTTCATCTAATAAAATCAGATTTTGATCTGGTCCCCCTCCTCTTACATAAAAACCAGAACTACCCTCACTTCCTGATTGAACACCGGGTAAAAGTTGTAAAGTTTTTAATATATCTTTTTCACCCATTAATACCGGAAGTTTTTCAAGTTTTTTAACTTCTAATTCTACGTTTCCTAAATCAGAACTTTTGATATTGTAATCTTCTTTTTTTGTACTGATTATAACCTCATCAATTTGAAAAGATGAGGGAGAAAGTTGAAATTTTTCGGATTTATCTTTATTTATTATGATTTTCCTATTGATGTTATTGTATCCAATATATGAACAAATAATTGTATACTCTCCTTTAGGAATAGTTAAGGAAAAAAAACCATAATTGTTAGTTGAACAACCAATATTTAGTTCTTTAACCAGAACGTTTGCTCCAATAAGACTTTCACCTGTTTCCAGGTCCTCTAAATAACCGCTTAGTGAAACATTTTGACTAAATGATATTAACGAGAAAAAAATAAAAAAAACAAAGTTAAATTTCATTCTGCAAATTTAAATATTATATTTTTTGCTAAATCAATTGTGTTAATTTTTTTGTTTATATAAATATTTAATTTGTTATTTTTTTCTTTTAAATAAAAAAGATCTGGGCTATTATTTATAACGTTTAATATTTTTTCAAATTTTCTAGATTTATAAAAATTTTTATCTTCTTTATCTGGAAGCATAATTATCATTTTTTCATTTTTAATTATTAGCTTATTTATTCCAATTGTTTCAGCATCCCACTTTAATTTTATTGATTCAATTAAATTATTAAGTTGGATTGGTATTTTTCCAAAACGATCAATGAGCTCATTAATTTTTATATTTAATTTTTCTTCACTTTTAAATTCACTTAATTTTTTATACGTATAAAGTCTTTCATTTACATTCTCAATATAGTTTGATGGAATAATAAGTTCAAGATCTGAGTCTATATTACATTCTGATTTTTTTAATATGGAACTTTTTTCTTTATTCTTATTATGATTTTCTATTTTTAATTCTTGCACAGTATCTTCAAGTATTTTTTGATATGTATGAAATCCAACATCGTTAATAAATCCTGATTGCTCAGCTCCTAATACATCTCCAGCTCCTCTGATTTCTAGATCTTTCATAGCAATATTAAATCCATCTCCTAGATTTGAAAATTTATCAATAGCAGTTAGTCTATCAAAAGCATCTTTAGATAGTTGATCTAAGGGTGGGCTTATTAAGTAGCAAAATGATTGTTGGTTAGATCTTCCGACCCTCCCTCTTATTTGATGTAAATCACTTAATCCAAATTGGTGCGCATTATTAATTATAATTGTGTTAGCGTTAGGTATATCTACTCCATTTCCAACAATTGTTGTTGAAAGAAGCACATCAAATTCTCCGTGAATAAAATCTAAGATGACTTGTTCAAGAGTTGTTCCTTTCATTTTTCCATGACCTATTCTAATCTTCAATTCGGGCATCAATTGTTTAATTATGAACTCCATTTCTTCAATATTTTCGATCCGATTATGTATAAAAAAAACTTGCCCTCCTCTACTAATTTCATGTTGAATTTTATTACATATTTTTTTTATATCAAAGCCTATAATTTCTGTTTCAATCGGATTTCTATTTTTCGGAGGAGTCGCTAGTATTGAAAAGTCTCTTGCGCCCATAAGTGAAAGTTGTAATGTCCTGGGAATTGGTGTTGCTGTCATAGTAAGAGTATCGATTGTTTTTTTGTAATTTCTTATTTTCTCTTTAGTTCCAACTCCAAATTTTTGCTCTTCATCAATTATGAATAGTCCTAAGTCTTTAAAAAAAACATCTTCACTAACCAATCTATGAGTTCCAATAATAATATCTGTGTTCCCTGATTTTAAATTTTGTAATGAGTTTAAGATTTGTTTTTTAGTTTTAAATCTATTCAGATAATCAATATTACATGGGAAATTTTTTAATCTTTCTGAAAATGTTTTGAAATGCTGTAAAGCTAAAACCGTTGTTGGAACAAGGACCGCTACTTGTTTATTATCAGCTACTGCTTTGAAAGCTGCTCTTATTGCAATTTCAGTTTTCCCAAAACCAACATCTCCGCAAATTAATCTATCCATAGGAAAATTTTTTTCCATATCGATCTTTAAATTTTTAGTAGCTTCTGATTGATCTTTTGTATCCTCAAATAAAAAAGAAGACTCAAGTTCATTTTGTAAATATGAATCTTTAGAGAACGAAAATCCTTTAGTATTTTTTCTTATAGCATATAATTCAACTAGATCAAAGGCTAAAGTTTTTATTCTTTTTTTAACTTTTTGTTTTAAAAGTTTCCAAGCTGGATTTCCTAATTGATTTATTTTTGGGTTTTTTTCTTCATTCTTTGATTTATATTTTGATACCTTTTGAATTGAGTGTACGCTTACGTAAAGAACTCCATCGTTTTTATATTTTATTTTTAAAACATCTTGTTTTACGTTATTTTTTTTGATTGTATGTAATCCATCAAATGTTCCTATCCCATGATCATAATGTGTAACATAATCACCTCTTTTAAGTTCAGTTAATTGTTTTAAAGTTAATGTATCTGTTTTTTTGAAGTATAAAGCATCACTTTTTTTATAAAATCTTTTAAAAATTTCATGGTCAGTATATATAGCAATATTTGAATCAAAATCCGTGTACCCTTTACTTATATTAATATTACAACAAAAATAATCTTGGTTAATTTTAAGTTTATTAAATATATTACTGAATCTTTTTTGTTGTAAATTTGAGTTTGTAGTAATTATTGTCTTTAAACCTAAAGATATATTTTTAATTATATTTTCTTCAAGTATATTTAGATCTTTATTAAATGATGGTTGATCATTTGATTTTAAAATAATTTGATTTTTTAGTTTGTTTTTTCTTGATTTTGAAAAATTAATTGTGTGAAAATCTTTTAATTTTAATTTCAACGATTCATTTAATTCTGAAAGAAAATTAGTTTTTTCCTCAATCCAAATAATTGTATTTTTCTTTAAGTGAGAAAAGATATATGTGCTTGATTCAATTAAATTTTTATCTTCAATATTTGGTACAATTTCTATTTCGATCACTTTCGAAGTTGATAGTTGCGTTTCAACATCAAAAATTGTAATTGATTCAACCAAATCATTTGATAGAACTATTCGATATGGCTTATTATTTGAAAAAGAGAAAATATCAATAATACAACCTCTTACCGAAAATTCACCAGGAGATGTGACAAATTCTACACTTTCAAAATTATTTTCATATAAATTTTCAATAAATTCTTCTGTGTTGATTTTAAAATCAACACTTAAATTTAAAACTCGATTTTTGAAATTATTATTGTCAGGAATTTTTTGTTCTATTGCATTTTTATAAGAAACTAAAGTGTTTATCTTTTTTGAATTGATTTCATGAAGTGTTTTTGTGTTTTGAGAAATTTCTTTATCTGAGTTGTTTTTATTTAATAAAAATAACGATGCTATTTTATTGTTTAAATTTTCAAAATCATTTTTAAAAAGTAATGCAGTCTCTTTATTTTGAAAAATATAAAATTGATCTATTTGATTTGTTTGATCAATACTGGATGCAATAAAAGAAAGTTGCGATCCAGATAATCCATTTATATTTTTTATTTTTTTTAGATTATTTATTAAGTCTTTAATTAATGAAGATGATGTGTATATCGATAAAAGTTCTTCTCTATTCATTTTTATAAAAATTCAATAACTTATCTACCATTTTTATTGATCCAACAATAAAAGCAGTTCTTTCATGAATAGTTTTTGGTTTTTTTTCAAGAATATTTTGTGCTCCGTCAGAACTTTTTGCATTAGCATATTTGGCAATTAGAGCAATTGGATTGCATTCATAAATTAGTCTTAATTGACCATTTGGTTTATCAGAAGTTTTAGGATAAATAAAAATACCCCCCTTCATCATATTTCTATGAAAATCAGCAACTAGAGAACCTATAAACCTTCCAGTATGTGTACGTTTTCCGTTATTATTTAGTTCTTTACAATAATTTACATACTGTTTAATCTCTTTTTCTACTGATCTAATATTTCCTTCATTAATAGAGTAAATATTTCCATTTTCAGGAATATTTATAACAGGGTATGTTAAGTAAAATTCCTTTTTTTCTAGATTTAATGTAAAGCCATGAACTTTATTATTTATAGCTATTACAAAAATTGTTGCAGTGCCATACAAAATATATACTGCAAATTCTTGATCCTTACCCTTTTTTAAGAAGTCTTCTTCAATTGCGGAAGAACCAGAATTCTTTTTTTTAAAAATTGAAAAAATACTTCCTACAGGAATATTTACACTAATGTTTGAAGATCCGTCAAGTGGATCCATAGCAATTAAATAATTTCCTTTCTTATTTCCTTGAGTTATATTTTCATTTTCTTCAGAAAGAATTCCATTAATTGATTCATTCTTTTGAAATAAATCTAATAGTATGTTATTTGCTATTATATCTAATTTCTGAACATTTTCTTCTTGTATATTTTTAAGACCACTTGAAACTAGATCATTTGGATTTCCATTTAATAGAATATTATTAATTAAAATAGATCCATTTTTAATATCATTTAAAATTTTAAAAATAGGACTGTGATTTAATTTTTCACTCTCAAAAAATTGATTAAAACTTAACATTTATAATTTAGTATAATCCCTCCGTAGTTAAACTTAATCCTACTGTAAAAATATCGTACTCAGCTCGTGTATAATTAGCATGAATATTAAAAATTAAAATTTTCATTCTAATCCCCAGATCGGCTTTAAATCCATTAATATTCCCAAAGCTAAAATCCAAAGGATCAATTAGGTCTTGATCAACTTGATCTTGAGTATTATAATTACCTAATAGCTCTAGTCGACTATTAGAAAAATGATAACCTATTCCAGAATATAACGTAATAAAACTTAACTTTTTACTCAGTGCAAGATATTGATTTAATCCGCGAACTTTAAAATCTAAACTTCTATTTCCGTCAAAGTTAAAAGAACTAGATAGTTTAGAATATGAAATTAAATATGAGAGATCAATAGGAATTTTATCAGCTATAGGTATCCATTGAAGCAAATCGTGTTTAAAACCAATTCCCCAATAACCGATCTCCATTTTTCCAAAATCTAATTTAAATGGAGATAAACGAAACAAAATGTCTGTTTTTTTTGGACCGCCTATACTACCTTGAAAATATGGTATAGGAACATAAGGAACATTAACACCACCAGGAGCATCAAATATAGGCTGTCCGTTAACTACTATTTGAGAATTAGAATTTTTATCCCCCATAAATGTAGGGATGTTCTTTTCTCCTTTTATTTCAAAAATTTCAAAGTCATTTTCAGGGTTGTAGCTTTGTGCGCTATTTGGTATAGATATTATGTGTAAACCAGCAGTGATATCAAAACCACCGACATTATGTGGCTTAGCTGTATTGTACCAACCACCGTTCAGGCCAAATCCAATAGCAGATCCAAATGGTGACATATAGCCTTCAAGCATAATTTCACTGTCATGAATAGATTGTTGAACTACATCATTAAGAAAATTATCGAAATTGTTTTGCGATAAGACAAAATTTTGAAATAAAATAGTAAGGATTAGTATTTTTTTTAACATGATTATTTTTTTTTATTAAAATTACTTAATACTTTTTAAATGAGATAATATTTTTTTTGTTAAAATTTGGCACATTAATTTATTTGACTCAAAGCTCCAACCAGCAATATGAGGGGTCATTATAACATTAGAAGATTGTTTTAAAAAATCAATGTATTTATTGTTGGTGATATTTAAATTTTCAAAACTTTTATTTTCAAATTCTAGTACATCTAGTCCAGCACCAATAATTTTTCCAGATTTAAGATTTTTGACCAAATCTTTTGTGTTAACAATTCCTCCCCTGGATGTATTTAAAAAAAATATTTTTTTTGAAAATTTGTTGATAAATGAGTCACCAATTAAGTACTTTGTTTCGTTATTTAAAGGAATATGAATGCTTAAGATATCTGCGTTTTTAAATATGTCAACCATTGAAGATTCCTCTACATATTTGCTTTGAAAATTAGTTTTGTATTTATCATAAGCAAGTATTTTGCATTGGAATCCAATTAATTTTTCTGCAAAAGATCCGCCTGCGTTCCCATAACCAATTATGCCAATTGTTTTTTTTGAAAGTTCAACACCTCTATTTTTTTCTCTTATCCATTTTCCGTTTATAATTTCTTGATTTGACTTTTGGATATTGTTCATGATAGATAATAATAGACCTAAGGTGTGTTCTCCAACTGCATTACTATTTCCATTAGGTGCGTTTAAGCATTTGATATTATTTTTTTTTGCTTCACTAACATCTATATTCTCCATCCCTGAACCGAATCTTGCAATGAATTTTAATTTTTTTGCTTTTTCTATAAATTGTTTATCAATTTTGAATCTACTTCGTATTACTATCCCATCATACTTGTGTATAATTTGTTCAATTTTTTCTTTTTTTTCTACGAAATTATCAATGCAAATTAAACCTTCACTTATCAAGTTTTTTTTTAGTTCCGGAAATATTTTATCTAAAAAAAGTATTTTCATCAAGTAAATATGTATTCAGAAATTATAAAATAAATTAATAAACCAATTACATCATTCATAGTGGTTATAAAAGGACCAGTTGCTAGTGCTGGGTCAATTCTAAATTTGTTTAGTAAAAGAGGGATAAATGTTCCAAAAATAGCTGCATAAATCATAACAACAACTAAAGAAATTGAAAGAGATATTGAAAATTTAGTTTCATTTAAACCATAATTTAAGTAACAAAATATGAATATGATTATTCCGCAAATTAAACCATTAAATGCGGAAACGGATAGTTCTTTTATAAATTTATTTACCCATTTATCTTTCAAGTTATTACTCGCAATATCCTGAACAACAATTGCTGCTGATTGCACCCCAATGTTCCCCGCCATTGCCGCTATTAATGGAATAAAAGCAAGTTGTAATGAATCTTTTGGTTCCAAAAAAATATGTATTATTTTAGAACCAATAATCCCCCCAATTAATCCGATAATTAACCATGGTATCCTTGCTTTGATAAGTCTAATAATATTATCATTTGCATCTACATTTTTTGTAATTCCTGAGGCCATCTGGTAATCTTTTTCAGCCTCTTCTTTCATTACATCAACTACATCATCTATAGTTATTCTACCCACTAATTTTCCACTTTTATCAGTAACTGGTAAAACGATTAAGTCATATTTGTTCATTATTCTAACAACATTTTCATCTTCAGTATCTGTAGAAACAGAAATAATATTTTTATTATAAATTTTTTCAATAAATGTTTTTTCTGGAGTGATTAATAATTTTTTTAAAGAAACAGTTCCAAGAAGTTTTTCAAATTTATCGACTACGTAAATTGTATAAACTTCATCAATATTTTCTGCTTGTTTTCGCATTTCTCCCAAGCACCTTATAACACTCCACTTTTTATTTACTTTAATTAACTCTTTGCCCATTAAAGCTCCAGCAGAATTATCAGGATATGATAATAAATCCTCAATACTATCTATATATTTTTGATTTTTAATTTGCGACAATACTTCTTTTTGCATCGGATCTGACATATCTTGAATTAAATCAACCGCATCATCACTTTCAAGATTTTCAATCAAATTTTTAGCAATTTTTTTTGTTGATAAACCCAATAATATTTTTTCTCTGAGTTTATCGCCTAGTTCAATAAATATTTCTGGGGATTTATTCTTTAATAGTTCAAACAGATATTTTCCGTCCTCCAAGTCTATTTTTGATATTATTTCAGCAATATCTTGCGGAAATTTATCTTCTAAAAGAGATTTGATTTTTATCTCTTTTTTTTCTTTAATTAATAATTTAATTTCTTCAATAAATATTTCGGTTATTTGAAAATTCATTATTTAGAAATATTATTAGTTAAAAGTATAAAATCAGAAACACTCAGTTGTTCTGGTCTCTTTTCCATCAATTTAGTTAATTTAGAATTTGATTTTATTTCAAATATTTTCAAATTATTTTTAATTTTTTTTCTCCTTTGATTAAAACTTGTTTTTACTAAATGAACAAATTGTTTTTCATCACAATTTAGTTTGTTTACATTGTTTCTTTCTAATTTTATTACCGATGATTCTACTTTAGGGGGAGGGGTAAAGTTTTCTTTGCCAACATTCAGTATTATTTCGCAGTTGTAATAAGCTTGAATTAATACTGAAATGATTCCATATTTTTTAGAATTAGGTTTACTGCAAATTCTTTCTGCAACTTCTTTTTGAAACATTCCAACTATTATATTTATAGAATGTTTAATTTCTAGAATTTTAAATAATATTTGAGTTGATATATT
>TARA_B100001057_G_scaffold490276_1_pt1 | contig 17899 bp, 15 predicted proteins | sample TARA_B100001057 | Tara Oceans TARA_B100001057 (sample SAMEA2621839) | marine metagenome | biome: marine biome (ENVO:00000447); feature: surface water layer (ENVO:00002042); material: "saline water (ENVO:00002010), including plankton (ENVO:xxxxxxxx)" | depth 5 m
ATAGTTTTGGGTACAGGTAATAGTGGTGCTGGGGCAATTCATGACTATCTTTCATCAAGAGAAGATTTTCAGAGCCCATTTGATGGTGCAGAATTTAGAATTGTTAATGATCCTGATGGTATTGATGAACTATATAACTCATTGTACAAAAATTTTTCTTTGAATGGCTGTTCTAATAAAATACTAAATTTTGAAAAATTTATAAAAAATACATACAGATCTAACTACAATAAAAAACATAAGATTTATAACAAAAACTTGATTTATTTAGCGAATATATTTGTAAGAAAGATTTCACTAATAAATTTTAATGGAAGCCCACAATTTTATTTTGACAAAATTTCATTTCTTAAGAAAATAAATTTCTACGCAAATAGATTGCTCCTAAATAAAAACGCAAAAGAAATTAATCTATTAAAAATGATTATCCCATGTGAAGAGAAATTATTTTTAAATTATGCTGAAGAATTTATATTTAGTATTTTTAAAAATGATAAAAAATTTAATAAAAAGAAAAATGTTGTAATTGAACAAGGTGGTAACTTTTTATCTCCAATTAGCTCTACTAAATATTATGGCCAAAATAGAAAAATAATTTTTGTAAGAAGAGATCCAAAAGCTATATTTTGGAGTATGAAAAGAAGAAATTCATTAAGTTATCCAGGGCATGATGTAAAAAAATTTGTAGAATGGTATAAAGAACTATCAAATAAGATTTTAAATGTAAATTTTAAGAATGTAATTCAACTAAAATTTGAGGATTTTTTCCAAAATTTTGACAAAGAAAAAAACAAACTATCTAAAAAATTAGACATCAGTCCTAATTGTAAAGATAACTTTGATATTAATCATACAATGAAAAATTTATTTAAATTTAAAAAAAATTTATCTTATTCAGAGATTAAATATATTGATGATAATTTAAATTAATGAAAAAAAAAAAAATCATCTATATTGCTGAATTTTCATTACCAAATATGTCTGCATATGCAATTCATGTTCTGAAAATGTGTGATAATTTTTGCAAATATGCTGAAGTGGAATTAATCATACCATACCAAGAAAAGTCGTATTATTTTAAAAGAATTAAAAAAGAATACCTTCTAAAAAACAATTTTAAAATCAAATCTATGTTCTCTTCTAAAAAAAAATTAAATTTAATTAGTAGAGTTTTTTTTTCATTAAAAATTTATAACTATTTAAATTTAGATAGTTATAAAATGATCATTTCAAGGGCTATAATACCAAGCTTGACTTTAGCTATAATAAATAAAAAAAATATTTTAGAACTACATTCAGAAATGACCGGTTTAACTAAATATTTATTCAAATTTATTAATTTCAAATTTATAAACAAAAATCTTAAATTTATTCTCTTACATTCTAAATTGCTGAATCTTCTTAACATTAAGTCAAAAAATGTTTGTATTTTAGGGGATGCTGTTGAAAACAATGATTTCAAGAGCAAAATTTTGAGAACTAAATTGTTAACATGTGCATACAGTGGTAGTTTTGCTAGAGGAAAAGGTCTAGAAATAATATATTCTATAGCTAAAAAAGCTCCAAAAATTAATTTTCATATATTTGGTAACATAAAAACTTTAAGTAAAAATATATCCTTAAAAAAAGTGCCAAAAAATATAAAATTTAAAGGTTTTTTAAGTTACAAAATGATTACTAATAATTTACCAAGGTACAAAGTATTATTAATGCCATACCAAAAAAGGGTTGGCGTATTGATCAAAAAGATTGATGTTGCCAGTTATTTTTCTCCACTAAAATTATTTGAATATATGGCAACAGGTAGAACAATAATTGCATCAGACCTAAAAGTTTATAAAGGAATTCTTAAAAATAATTACAATTCAATAATCTTAGATCCAAATAATATTAATAAATGGATTGAGGCTATAAATGAGATATTTAGGTCTAATAAATATAATTATTTAGGAAGAAATGCTAAGAAAGATGTAAAAAAATATACATGGAAGAATAGAGTGGAAAAAATAATAACTTTTAGCAGACTATTTTGATGTATTTGTATAACCATCACAAAATATTAATAACTTTACTTATATTAAGCTTTATACTTTTTTTTTTTAATATCGATTTTCAAACAAAAAAATTTGGAAAAATTTTAAAACACCAAGATGGAACTGAATATCATGGAATAATTAAGTCACCACCGGAATTAAATATATGGAAGAAAGCATCAGAATTTAAATCTGATATTTCGATAAAAAATTTACAACCGTATGAATTTAGACACCATTTTTTACCTCCAAAAATTTTGAGTTTTTCATCAAATATATTCAAAATAGAATTTTATGATAAACAAAAAAACATAGATATTAAAAATCTTAATTATTTTTTTTATTTTCAAATAATTTTTTATTATCTTTGTGTAATTTTATTTTATTCTAAATTAATTAAAATCAATATAAAAAAATCAATTATTAATATTACTGTTTGTTTTTTAATTTTTGAACCTACTATTAACCAATATAATTCAACTATATTTGGTGAAACTATTTTTTTTTCATTATTAATTTTGATATTCACTTACCTGATTGATTTACCAAAAAAAAACTTTAATTATTTTTTATTAGGGATACTTTTTGCTTTTTTGTACTTACAAAGATCTGTGGCGATGTTTCTTATTATGGTACCTATTTTAATATTATTAATTCAATTTAAATATGATGGTATTCAAAAAATAGTTTATCTAATAATTCCTTTTTTGATAGTTTTATTTTTATTGGGTTCTTTAAATTATAAAAGAGCAGGTATTTTTTATTTTTTACCTACTCAGACCATAGACAATTTATATAATTATTTTCTTCCAAAAGTAGATTCAAAAATTTTTAATACTACATCATCTGAGTCAAAGGAAAAGTTAAAGCAAATTAAAAACGATTTTGCAATCAAAAATAATCTTGATCTTTCCGAAGAAAGTGATCGAATTAAATTCTATAATTTTCAAAGAGATGAGTCGATGACCATAATGATGAATAATAAATTAATTGTCTTTAAGGAAGCTCTAATCTCATCTATTCATTCTTCTTTGTTAAATCCAGTGGAAATAATAAACACCAGAATTAAAGGTAAAGATTACTATAAAAGCGATCTGCATAAAAAATATATAAAATACAGGATTTTTTATAGTTTTTTTATTTATTTAATTATTTTAATTGGTTTTTTTTATTCTATCAAAAAAAAATACATTGCACCTCATATACTTTTAGTGGTTGGAATTTATTTTTTTGTAATTTCTAGTTGGGTTGGATATACAAGGTATTTTGTTCCTACTTTATTATCCCTATGTTTATATTTTGGATGTGGATTAGATTTCTTAATTAAATTTATGAAGAAACAAAAATTGGCATAATTAGTATTAAAAAACTGAATTTTTTTTATTTTATTTTATAATATTCCTTGTACCATTTGATAAATTTTTTTATGCCATTTTCAGGATTTGTTTTTGGATCATAACCTAGTTTTTTCAGATTGTTAATATTAGAAAGAGTCTCTTGAATGTCTCCTTTTTGTAAAGGTAAATATTTTTTTATTGCTTTTATTTTTAGTTCCTTCTCTATAATTTTAATATATGTCTTTAATTTAGTTTGCTTTCCACTTCCTATATTTAAAATTTTAAATTTACATATTCCTAGGTCTGGAGTTAAATTATTATAAAGTTGGAATTTTTTAGTAAATATTTTTTCTGAAAAAGTTGCTAAAACAATACCAGCAACTATATCATCTATATATGTAAAGTCTCGTACATGATTTCCAAAATTATATATCTCAATTTTTTTTTTTTTGATAATATTTTTAACAAATTTAAACAATGCCATATCAGGTCTACCCCATGGTCCATAGACAGTAAAAAATCTTAAACCCACTGTTTCTATTTTGTATAAAGAGCTGTAGGCATGAGCTATAAGTTCATTAGATCTTTTCGTTACAGCATAAAATTGTATCGGATGATCGGCTGTGTGAATCTCTTTAAATGGAATCTCTATATTATTTCCATAAACACTGCTCGTACTAGCAAAAATTAATCTCTTAACCTTATAGTCTTTACATGCTTCTATTAGATTAAAAAAACCAACGATGTTACTATTTAAATAATCTCTAGGATTTTTCAATGAATATCTCACACCAGCCTGTGCCGCAAGATTTATAACTTTATCAATCTTATTTTCTTTAATTATTTTTCTTAATTTTTTGTTTTCTGTTAAATCAATCTTAAAAAATTTAAAATTATTTTTATGTTTATTTAAAATTTTAAGTCTATCTTTTTTTAGCCCTACATCATAATAATTATTTAAATTATCAATTCCTATGATTCTATTTTTTTTTTTAATTAAACTTAGAGCTGTATGAAAACCTATAAAGCCAGCTGCTCCTGTAATTAATATACTCATTTATAATCTAAAAAAAGTTTCTTCTTTTTTGTATATTGATTTTAAATCAAATATTTTACCATTTCTGCTTAACATTTTCTTTAATTTTTTAATCCCAATACTTTTAAATTTATCGTGACCAATAGCTACTAGAATTATGTCAAATTTATCATTTATCTCCTCAAACTTAAAAAATTTTTCTTTAAAATCTAATTTAAATTTTGAATTAAAGGTAAAATAAGGATCATATACTTTGAAAAATATTCTCCTTTGGTTTAATTTTCTCATAATATTAAAAATTTTTGAATTTCTGAAATCGGAACAATTTTCTTTAAATGTTGCACCTAAAATTAAAACTTTTTTTTTAGTCAGTTTTTTTTTAGAAATTGATAAAGCTTTTATCATTTTTTTAAAAATATATGTGGGCATTTGATTGTTTAATTTTCTGCCAGCAAGAACCATACTTGTTTTAAAACCTAATAATTTTGATTTAAATGATAAATAATAGGGATCTACTCCGATACAGTGTCCACCAACTAATCCAGGATAATATTTATTAAAATTCCATTTCGTCTCTGCAGCTGATAGAACTTCTGATGTATCTAACCCAATTTTATCAAAAAGCATTGATAGCTCGTTTATAAATGCGATATTTAAGTCTCTTTGAGTATTTTCAATTACTTTAGCCGCCTCAGCAACTTTAATACTTGAAACCATAATAGTTCCTGCAGGTATAATATTTTTATAAAGTTTATCTATTATTTTGGCTGATTTAAAATTTGATCCGCTAGTAATTTTGATAATATCATAAATTTTTTTTTTTGATCTACCAGGATTAATTCTTTCTGGACTATATCCAAGATAAAAGTCTTTGTTTAATTTTAAATTAGAATTTTTTTCTAATATAGATTTACAAAACTCTTCTGTGCATCCTGGATATACAGTAGACTCAAAAATTACAATTGTATTTTTCTTTAAATATTTTGATATTAATTTGCATGCATTTGATAAATTACTCAAATCTGGATTATTTTTCTTATCTACTGGCGTTGGTACCGTAACAATAAAAATATTGCAGTCTACTAAACTCCCCTTGTCATTGCTAAATATTAAGTTTTTGTAGCTTGGTTTAAATTTTTTTACCTCACAAGTAATATCTGTACCTGAATTTAACTCGTTTATTCTGTTTATGTTTATATCATAACCAACTACGCTATATTTTTTAGAAAAAGCAATACTTAAAGGTAATCCGACATAACCCATGCCAATTACTCCTATTTTGTATTTTTTGTTATTTTTCAATTTTTTTTATTTATATTTTAAATTTGAGTTTTGTAATTTAAAGTATCATAAACTAAATATTAAGTTTATAAATTTTTACAATATAATTAATGATAAAAAACCTTGATCTTTTATTCAATTTAATATTATTAATCATTTTTCTTGAGATCTTTTTTACTATATTAATTAATTATCTAAAAAAAGATTTCCAATGGATTATAACAAATAAAGATGAATTTCCATTTAATTCAAAAAACGAGTTCAAAAAGTTTTTAAAACAAAATTATAACTTTAACACAGGTTGGGATAGAAAAAACAAAACTGAAGGATATGAAAAAATTGGAAAAAAAATTACTAAATTTGAAATACTAAATGAAGGTTTTAGAAATACTAGTTTAAAAAATAAAAAATCTTACATTTCTGTTTTTGGAGACTCTTATGCTTTTTCTAGATATGTTAATAATGACAAAACTTGGGAGAGTATACTTGAAAATAAAATCAATTCATGTGTTAGAAATTATGGAGTAGGAAATTTTGGCCTAGATCAAAGTTTTCTAAAATTTAAAAAAACACAATTATCTAAAGATAATAAAATTATAGTTTTTGCTTTTGTTCCAGAAACAATATCTAGAATAAATTCTTATTGGAAACATTACTGTGAATTCGGGAATAAATATGGTTTTAAGCCTTTTTATAAACTTGATAAAAATAAACTGATTTTAAATAAACTATTAATAAATAAAAAAACTAAATTTATAAAGCTAAAAGAAAAAATATCTCAAATTAAAAAAAAAGATATTTTCTACAAAAGAAGATTTAAATATTATATGTTTAGTTTTCCTTATATAATTTCTTATATTAAATCATTTAGCAGAAATAATGTAATACTGTTTAATATGGTGATTTATAAACTTTACAATATTTTAAATATTGAAAAAAAAGATTATTATTTTAAGTGCTTTAATAGAATCGTAAAAGATAATATTTATGATGCAAATAAAATGTACAATGAAATATATTTTAAAGCTCACTTGAGGGAATTAATGTTACTAATCAATAATACTATGAAAAAGAAGAAAAAAAATTGTATTTTTTTAATTATGCCACAACTTCATGATTTATATTTGATAAAGAAGAATTTACCAAACTATCAAAATTTTTACCATGATATATCAAAAAAAGATAAATTAAATATACTTGATTTAACTAATAGCTTTTTAAATTTAAAAAATTTTTCAAAAGTATACATAGAAGATAAATATGGTGGTCACCTTAATGAAAATGGTAATACATTTGTTGCTAACCAATTTTATAAATATATTAAGTTAAGAAAATTTATATGATTATATGGTTTACTGGTATCTCAGGAGTAGGAAAAAGCTTAATTGCAAAAAAATTATTTGAAATTTTAAAAAGAAAGACAAATAATGTTATTCATATAGACGGTGACAAATTTAGATCAATGTTAAATAACGACATCGGTTATTCTCTAAAAGATAGAAATATTAATGCTTCTAGAATAATAAATTTTGTTAAGTTATTAAATGAACAAAAAATAAATGTAATTGTATCTGCAAATTTAACGTCCCAAAAATATAGAATATATTGTAAAAAAAAATTTAATAAATATTTAGAAATAAATATTAATACTGATTTAAATTTATTAAGAAAAAGAGATAAGAAAAGAATTTATTCAAATAGAAGTTTAAAAAATGTTGTTGGTTTTGGTATAAAAAATACAAAAAATAACACTGCCGATATTAAAATATTAAATAATGATACAAAAAAAAAGTTTCTTAAAAATATATCGAGTTTACTAAAAACTATAGAAAAAAAACTTGTTTAAAAGATGCTAGCTTTGTTCAATAAAGTCTAGTGCTTCTTCAGAATTAATTATTTTAAAATTTTTTTTATACTCCAAAAAATCTTGAAATTTTTTTTCATTTAATTCTGGTATTTTAGTATAAATATGGTTTTTTAACAGTTTTAAGATTCCAATACCATGATCTATGTTGCAAATCCTAAAATCCATATTTTTTGAATGGGATAACTCTACAGCAACTTTCCAAACATCGCCTGTCCATGTATGAAAACTTTGAGGGATAACTTGTTCCATTTCACATCTAGGTAGCATATCGTGAAAAAGGATAATGCCATTTTCTTTAAGTTGATTAATAGAATTGATGCAATCTTTCTGACATTGTTCATAATGATGAAGTCCATCAATAAATATTACATCAAATTTTAAATCTTTATATTTGATAAAAAATTCATCTGAGGTCATCCTAAAATTTCCACCCTGATTTGGATCTACTCCAAATTTGTTACTCATTTTTAAAGGAATTGAATTAAAGACCTTGTTAGTACTCACTCCAATCTCCAAGTATTTGCAATCATTATATTTAGATATTGCTTTATTTATGAATGCGACTCTTTTATAAAAGTTTTTTTCATACTTAAACTTATGAATAGTTTTTTTTCTATTGTATATTAAGTTAAAGTATTTTTTAATGTAGTTTCGATTAAATATAGGTGGTAAAAAATGTTTCAAAATTTTCATAAATAGTGGTAAATAAACATGCTCACAATATATATATTAAAAGTATTTATTACAAATATTTATATTATGAGATTAACAAAATATGGTAGGTGAACTTTTACATAACTTTAATAAAAAATTTGGAAAATTTTTTTTTGGGAACCCCAACACTCTTTATTATAATATTTTCAATAAATATCATAAAAGTTTAATTGCAAAGAAAAATGGTATTGGAAATGAAATTTCTGAGTTTATAAACAAGGGTTTTTTTAAAACAGATATTGATTCAAGTGAATTTTGCATGAAAGTATCAAATTGTCTGAAAAGACAAAATATAGATAATAAAAAAGGATATTTTCAATTTGAAGTCGATGAAGAAATAAAGAGTCATATTATAAATCATATTAATAAAGATTTTAGTAAAATTTTGAGTGAGTTTGAAAAATTTTATAACTCTAGAGTTGCGGTTGCTAAAGTTGCTATAAGAAGAAATTATCATTTAGAAAATACTGAAAAAGAGGTATACAGTAATAATTACCACGTCGATCATTATACTTACAATCATTTTAAATTGTTTATTAATTTGATGGACGTTAATAAAAATCAAGGGCCTCTACATATTTACTCGAAAAAGGATACAAAAAAATTTTTGAAAATTAATGACTATAAAGATAGATCAAATTATAAAAATAATGAATTGAAAAAAGATTTGTTTGTAAATTCTGGAAAACTGGGAGAATCAATGTTTGCCAACACCACTGAATGTCTGCATAAAGCGGGATATGTAGAAAAAGGTTTTCACAGAGATGTTTTATTTATAACATTTATTACTGTGCCCGATAAGATAGATGCACAAGAAAATTTATTTTATTACGATAAAATTTTTCCGCAATCAATATGGAATAGTAAAGATGGAAGTGAAATTTTAAAAATTACAAAACCAAAATCTCTAAAAAAAACTATTTCTTTGTTTTTGAAATATTATAAGAATAAAATTAATTAAAATTGTTTATAAATAAAAAATTTAAAAAAATAGTTTATCTTTATAGCCCACAACATAGATTTTATAATTATTTTCTTCATGCTGATTATGTTTTTGGGATTGAAGAATTAATAGTAATTAAAGATCTAAATAAAATTAAAAATAGTAATTGCGAAATATTTATTGATCAAAATTATTTAAATCAATTTTTATTATTTAAATTCTCTAATTTCGAAAAAGAAGTCAATATTTTGTTATGGAACGATGAAGCAGATTACGATCTACACAGAGATAATATAGAAAAACTAAAGTCAAAATTTAAGACGGTAAACGTATTTTTTCATTCAAATTTTTATGTATTTAGAGAAAACACAATAGCATTAAATAATTTTAATATTATTCAAAAAAATAACTTAAAAAAAATTACAGGTATAGGATTAATCAAAAAAGTTAAATACTTTTATCCCTTTTATTATTCAGTTTATAACCTTTTAATTAATTTCAATTATTCCTTTAGATTTATTTTTAAAAAAAAACTAATATTTGTTGGTAGATCTAGTAAAAAAGATGTATTTAATGCTTTCAAAAAATATTTTCCAAATGGAGTTAATTTAATAAATTTAGTATACCAAGATATTAAATATTACTCAGATGAAAAAAAGATCAAAATATTTTTTAATATATTTGAAAAACAAGATTTTAAAAGTTTAAAGTTTCATAAAAAGTATTATTTAGTAAATGTTGTTATAAGATTTATATTAATAGATAATTTAAAAAAATTTACAAAATTTTATCATAAAGAAGACTCAAGATTTCATTTGGATTTTTTACATTCTAATCTTTATAAAAAGAGTATAATGTTAGATCTAGGATCTAAAGTTGGGAATACAAAAATATACACCAGAAATCTTCTAATAAATAAATTTTACAAAAATAAAAATCTTAGAATAAATTTTTTTTCAAATAATATAAATTATAATTTAAATAATAAAAATTTTGAAAATAGATTGAAAAAGATTGAAAAAGCTTTAGAAATATTCTTAAATTATAAAAACTTCAGTTGCTCCGTTGAAAATATTTTATCTAAACTAAATGAATTAGACAAAAATATTTCCTAAGAAATGTCCTTCAACAAATCTATAATTTTATCACAATCTTTTAGGTCTTCTAAGATATGGGAAATAATTATTATGGTTTTAAATTTAGATAAGCTTTTAATTTCTTTTAAAATATTTTGTTTTGTAAATCTGTCCAAAGAATTAAATGACTCATCAAATATTAAAATCTGTGGATCTTTATAGAGTGCTCTCGCAATACTAATTCTCTGTTTTTCACCCCCTGATATTTTATATCCAAATTCTCCTACTTTAGTAAATATACCGTCATCTAGTTCATTTATAAAATTTTTTAATCCAGCCTTGCAAATCACATCGTCAATTTTCTTTACATCTATTTTTTCTTTTTCTGTTTCAAAGGTTACATTTGTATAAATTGTATCATTAAACAAATTTACTATTTGCGGTACATAACCAAACAAATTTTTCCATTTTTTACTTTCTAAGTCTGCTTTTTCATTATTTATTTTTATAGTTCCTGAATTTATTTTTGTTAAACCTGTTATAATATCAATTAAGGTTGATTTTCCACATCCAGATGGTCCCACAATACCTAAATACGATCCTTTTTTAATCTCTAAATTTAAATTTTTAAATAAGAAATTTTCTTTTTTTGGGTACTTAAAATTGATATTTCTTAAAGAAATATTTTCAAATTTATAATTATTTTTTTCCACATAATCAGTTTCGGATTTTTGATTTTCTATAATGTTAACTTTTAATTCTTCAACAATCTCATCATTTGATTTTTGATATTGGTTTATTTTTTGTGCTGACGATGTAATTCTATTTAATGACGGGATCATTCTGATTAAAATAACCGCTAACAATGCTGTTTTAGGTAATATTTCACTAATTGTTTCGGTAGAGTTAAATATCTTTATATTTATAAACGCTAAAATACCAAAAACAAAAATTAGCTCAAAAAATACTCTTGGATAACTTCTAATAATAAATGCTTTTCTTTGAAATTCTTGAAAAAGTTTTTCTTCTGAATGAAAAAAATTTATAAAATAATTTTCTTTTTGAAATAATTTTATCTCTTTAATTAATAAAAAAGATTGCATTAACCTTTTTAAAGATTCGCCTTCATGCTCAAATGAAAATTTGCCATACTTGATTAATATTCTCTTGAAAAAAATAAAATAAATGAATGTTAAAATAGAAATTGTTATTGCAGAGTAAAAGACTAATACAGGATTGATTGTTACCATAAATAATAATAAAACTATGGTCAAAGAAAAATCATTTATAAACATCATTGAGCTTCTGATTGACTGCATCATAGTACCAGTTGAAGTGTTGATATTTCTAACTAATTTAGCTGTATCAGAATTGACGTGGAATGAATAATCATTGTTTAAGTATGATTTAAGTAAGTGCTTTTTCAGTCTTACTTTGACCTGCCTTTCAAAGGTTTGTGTCCAATGGACTAAAAATATTAAAAATATATTTTTAATTATAAAAACAAATAATATTAAGAAAGAAAAAAATAATATTTGATTTTCAATGCTCATAATTTGTCTAAAAATATCTGAGGAAAGTAAATCATTACTAAATATGTTTTTTTGGGAATTAAAAATACTTAAAAGCAAAGGGTATAATGAGCCTATACTAATAGTTTCAAGAAAAACCTGAACAAACGTAAAAAATAAAAATATAATTGATTTCTTTCTCTCTTTTTCAGACATAATTAGCCAGAGAGACTTAAAATTTGTAATTAAATTAAATTTTTTTGACATATTTTTTGAAATATATATATATCTACCCGTATTTGTTTATAATGCTATTTATTTGTAGCCTCAATATCACCATGTTTAATCTATTATTAAGAAATTAAAGGTTATTTTATGAAAAAGGCGATCTATTTGATTATTGAAATGAAAAAAAGAGAGCTAGATTCTAAAATTTTATTAGCATTAAAGGCAGTAGTAAATGGATATGATGTTGTAATTTCAAAAAAAAGTAGATTATTTGAAAAATTACATTTATTAAAACCTGGAATAGTTTTCTTAAAAAGCTTTGGGACTAACTATGACATTTATTTAAAAGATATTAAGGACTACGGACATAAATTAACAGGTCTTGATGAAGAAGGCTTGCAAGTTTCTCATAATTCCTGGATAGTAGGAAAAAGATTTTCAATAAATGTTCTTAACAATTTAAGTTGTATTTTTTCTTGGGGTGATAGTGCAAAAAATATTTATAATTCATTTATAAAAAAAAATAAAAAAAAAATAAAAATTATTTCAAGTGGACATCCAAAAATTGACATCTTAAAAAATTCAAGTGTGAAATTTTATAATATTGAAGCGAATTTAATTAAAAAAAAATATGGAAAATTTGTGTTAATTGCAACGCAATTTCCTAGGTATAATAATGATATTATTGATATAAAAGATAATCCTGAATATTTTAAAGAAATTTATAAAGGAAATAAAGATGTATATAGCAAATCTAATGTTAAATTAGGTTTGCATCAAAAAAAAAATTTTATTGAATATTACAAGATGTATAAGTTTCTAAATAAAAAATTTCCTAATATAAATTTTCTTGTTAGACCACATCCTGCTGAAAATCTTAATTATTATAAAGAACTTGAAGAAAAAAATAATTTCAACAATATAAAGGTACTAAAAAGCAATGATAGCATAATACCTTATATTATTTCGTCTGAAGTTTTAATTGCCTGTAATTGTACAACTTCAATTGAATCCTTTTTATTAAATAAATATAGTATAAATTATGTACCTTGGAAAGATAATGCATCAGAATTTAAACTGACAAAACTTTTATCATTAAATGCAGGCAATTTATTAACTTTAAAAAAAATTTTAAAAAATAAAGTTTATTTAAAAAAAAATATAGTAAATAAAAGTAAGTTAAATCAAGCAAAAAAGATTCTAAAAAATTTAACAAATGAAAATTCTAGTGAAATTATTATAAAAAATTTAAATTTATTAAATGTAAATTTAAACAATATCGATAATAAAAAACAGAATTATTTAAATTTTTTATATTTTTTTTTAAAAGTGAAATTTCAAAATATTTTTTATTACGTCTTTAAGAGAAACACAAATCTTTATAAAGTACAGTTAAACAAAAGAGTTGGATTTAATAAAAAAGAAATACAGAACAAAGTTAATATTCTTTCAAAAATTATATACCCACATAAAAAATTTATTGTTCGAGAAAAATATTATGGCTTGTTTTATATTGAAATATTAAAATAATGCTAACAAAAGATAGATGAAAAAAATAGGTAATTTTAAAATTTCAGAAAAATCAAAAACTTTAGTTATTGCCGAAGTAGGTCAATCTCATCTTGGAAGTTTCTCAAAAGTTAATTCTATAATTAAAAAAATATCAAAAACCGGAGCTGACTTTATCAAATTTCAAACTCACATAGCTAGTGAAGAGTCAACTAAAGACGAACCTTTTAGAGTTAAAAATAGACAATTTAAGAATAGAATTGAGTATTGGAGAAAAATGGAATTCACATATAAACAATGGAAAAAAATTAAAAAAAATTGTGAGAAAAATAATATTTGTTTTCTTAGTTCTCCATTTTCAATTAAAGCTGTAAATTTACTGAACAAATTGAATGTAATAGGTTGGAAAATAGGTTCTGGAGAATTTTTTTCAACTAGCATGATTGACAAAATCATCAAAACAAAAAAACCTATTATAATTAGTACCGGATTATCGAAAATTTCTGAAATTAAGAAAATTGTTAAAAAGTTTAAAAAAAATAATTGCAATTTTATATTACTGCAATGCACAAGTCTTTATCCCTCTAAGCTAAAAGATATTGGTATTAATATTTTAGATCAATTTAAAAAAGAATTTAAATGCAAAGTAGGATTATCAGATCATTCTGGTTCTATTTATCCATCTATTTTTGCAATATGTAAAGGAGCTTCTGTTGTGGAAGTACATGTTGGTGATGTAAGTGAAAAAAATAATCCAGATAGTACTTCATCAATTAGTTTTAATGATCTAAAGGAATTGTGCAGTGCGAGAGATGAAATTAATATTATGAAAAATAATGATCAAAGTAAGCTTAAATTATCAAAAAGACTTTTAAAAATAAAGAAAATTTTCACAAAAAGCTGTGCAGTTAATAAATTTATGAAAAAAAACCGAATAATAAAAAAGGAGGATATAATTTTTAAAAAGCCTGGAATTGGAATACCTGAAAATAATTTAAATTATATAATTGGAAAAAAATTAATCAAAGATGTATACCCTGATAGAATACTTAAACTAAAAGATATTAAGTTATGAAAAAAAAAATTAAAGTTGCAGTGGTTATTAATAATAGAGCAAATTTTGCGAGAATAAGATCATTCTTAATTGAATCAAATAAAAATAAAAAGATTAAAATAGACCTAATATTAGCAGCCTCATCCTTGGTTGAAAAGTTTGGGGAATTAGAGAAAATAATTAAAGAAGATAAATTAAAAATTTCAAAAAAATTATTCACCATAATTGATGGGGATAGACCTGTAACAATGGCAAAATCTACCGCTGTAGAGATAAGTGAACTCTCAAACTTATTTGAAAATTCCAAGCCTGATTATGTCTTTGCAATTGCAGATAGATTTGAAACTCTTTCAGTTGCGATTGCTTCAAGTTATATGAATATTCCTTTAATACATTTGCAAGGAGGTGAAGTGACTGGATCAATTGATGAAAGTGTTAGACATGCAATTTCAAAGTTTGCAAATATTCACTTTCCTGCGACAAAACTTGCAAGAAAAAATTTAATTAGAATGGGAGAAAATCCTGCAACAATTTTTAATTATGGTTGTCCTTCTATAGATTTAGCAAAAAAAATAACAAAAAAAAGAAAAAATTTATACGATATATTGAACAAGTATAATTTTTCAAACCAAGAAAGTTTTAATCTAAAAAAAATAAATAAATATTTGGTTGTTGTTCAACATTCAGTTACTACTGAATATGAAAACACTAAAGAACATATTATAGAAACCATTAAAGCAATTTCAAAAATTGATTTGAACTGTGTATGGCTGTGGCCAAATATTGATTCGGGGTCGGATATAATCTCAAAACAACTAAGAATATTTAGAGAAAAAAAATTATTAAATAAAGTTTTATTTATAAAAAATATAAAGCCTGAAGATTTTTTACATTTAATAAATAATAGTCTTTGTATTGTGGGTAATTCAAGTGCAGGTATTAGAGAATCTTCCTTTCTTGGAATACCAAGCGTTAATATTGGTTTAAGACAAAACGGAAGAGAGAAAGCGAAAAATGTAAAAAACGTAGGTCATTCGAGTGAAAAAATAATTCAAAAAATCAAATTCCAAATAAAAAACGGTAAATATAAAAAGTCTTTTATTTACGGAAAAGGAAATACAGGAAAAAGAATATTGGGTAAGCTGCTTAAATATAAAATTAGTAGTACTCAAAAAACGTTAAGTTATGGAAAATAATAAATTAAAGATACATGAAAGAATTTTGAGAAATGAAGTCTTTTTTGTAGATAATAAATGGCCACATTTTGAAATATTGTTTAATGATATTAAAAAGTTTTCACGGAATAAAAAAATTAAAAAGATTTTATCTTTAGAAAGAGGATCACTTTACGGCAATATAAGCCTTTTAGGTCCATATTTTTTTAACAAAAATTTTACTTCAATTGATTGTAGCTCAGATAAGATATATTCCAGAGGTTCATATAATAAGAAATTTGTTAATAATGATAAACTAATTAGAGTCCCTATAAATTTTCACATGAACTATAAAAAATTAAAATTAAATGAAAATTTTTATGACCTAATTATCATTCCAAATTTGATGCATCATATTTATGATCATAAACACTTAATTAAATCGTGTAAGAAATTTTTAAAAAAAAATGGAATTTTATATATATTTGAACCTACTATTAGAGAAATTCATCAGTCCCCAGATGATTTTTTTAGATTTACACCATATAGTCTAAAAAAACTATTTAATAATATAAAATTAAATAATATTAAATTTAAACTTAGTGGTGGTCCTTTTACAGCCGCTGCATACTGCTTAGATCAAGCTTCTCAATATTTGCCTATAAAAAAAAGAAAGACTTTTAAAAAAAAATTATTAATTGAGAATATAAGGTATTTTAAAAATTTGGATTGTAATTATAAGAAAAATCTAGTTAGAAAAAATACAATTTTTCCAATGAGTTTTTCTATATCGGCGAAAAAATAACTTGTATAAAAAAAAAAAAATTCTTTTGGTTGTTCTTGCAAGATCGGGCAGTAAAGGTATAAAAAATAAAAATCTGAAAAAAATTAACAATATTCCTCTAGTAGGTTTATCAGGAATAGTAGCCTCAAAAATAAAATACTTTGACCTAAAAATAATATCAACGGATAGCAATAAGATTGGTATAGTTGCTGAAAAATATGGTCTAAAATTTAAATTTAAAAGGCCCAAAAATATATCTGGTTCAAAAATAGGAGATTTAACTGTATTAAAACATTCATTAACTAAAATAGAGAAAGAAGAAAATAAAAAATTTGATTTCATTGTTTCGTTACCACCAACATCTCCATTACGAAAAGTTAAAGATGTTGAAAATTGCATTAGAAAAATCATAAATGAAAAATTAGATGCTGTTTGGACAATCTCAAAGACTGATAAAAAATATCACCCCTATAAGGCGTTACGAATAAAAAAAAATAAATTGATTTATTTTTACAAATACGGTTATAAAATCAAATATAGACAGCAATTGGATCAAATGTATTACAGAAATGGTGCGTGTTATGTCTTTAGCAGAAAAAGCGTATTAAAAGAGGAGTTGCTACCTAGAAAAAGTAGCTTTGTTTTGTGTAATACTGAACAAGTGTCTATTGATGACGAAAACGATTTAAAAATTGCATCCCAAAGAGTTAAAAATTAATCTGCTTTTATAATATTTTTTATATTTAATTCGTTTGTACAGAACTTTTTAAAATAAAATATATTTAGAATTTTCCAATAATTTTCACGATTTATTGTCATCCTTTTTTTAAAATCTTTTAATAAATTTGAAAATTCTTCTCTTCTTGTTTTATTTAAAAATTTTGATGTCTCATTTGGAAAACCTGAAAAACCCTGTTTTTTGAAAACTAGTTTTTTATCGAAATTTTTTATAAAAATTTTTTTTAAAATAAATTTTAAGGATAGATTTTCTTTTAATTTATTGTTAATTTTATAATCAATTGGTAAATTGATGACTTCTTGTATAACTGACTTGTTAATAAAAAAATTTCTGACTTCGATAGAATTTTCTCCAGCTAGCAAATGCCAGCTAATATTATGCACACCTACAGCTTGAACAAAGTAATCTGCAAAAAGACTTGCTTGAATTTTGGCCTCTTGCTTACTCATAAAATTTCTATATCTTTTATAAGCTTTTACCCATAACTTATCAGAGTTCAATTTATAATCTGTTTTAACGTATTTACAAATCTTATTTTTATAGCCAGAGTATGGTGAGGGATTTATTTTTTTTTTTCTCCAATTTGTACATTTGTATAATTTATACCCTCCAAATAATTCATCAACACCCCCT
>TARA_B100001057_G_scaffold205565_1_pt1 | contig 17885 bp, 16 predicted proteins | sample TARA_B100001057 | Tara Oceans TARA_B100001057 (sample SAMEA2621839) | marine metagenome | biome: marine biome (ENVO:00000447); feature: surface water layer (ENVO:00002042); material: "saline water (ENVO:00002010), including plankton (ENVO:xxxxxxxx)" | depth 5 m
CAAAATTAATTTTTTTCTTGTAAATCAAGATAATGCAGGCAGAAGGCTTGATAACTTTCTTTTCAGCAAATTTAAAAAATCTATTCCAAAATCTAAAATTTATAGCTCCATTAGAAAAGCAAAAATTAAAGTAAATAACAAAAAAACAAGACCAGATTACAAGCTAAAAGATCGTGATGAAATTAAATATCCTGAGTTTGTTCTTAAAGCAGAACTGAATGATTCACCAAATTTAGATGACCACATCAAAATCATTAAAGATGCGATTATTTATGACTCAAAAAATTTTGTTGTTTTAAATAAACCACCTAATTATGCAGTTCATGGTGGTTCAGGTCTAAATTTTGGTGTCATTGAAATTATAAGAAAAATATACAAGCATTCAGAAGATTTTAATTTAGCCCATAGAATTGATAAGTCGACCAGTGGATGCCTAATAATTGCAAAAAAAATGTCTGCATTGCGGGCAATTCACAAACAATTTAGAGATAAAAGTGTTAAGAAAGTCTATCAATGTATAGTGTTAGGAAAATGGCCACTTGAGCTTAAAAGCATTTCTAACAAATTAATATCAAAGAAAACAGCCGGAAAAGAACATAAAACATTTAAAGCAAAGGATGGGAAAGAATCAGTTACCAATTTTAAAGTAGAGTTTTCTTTTAACGAATTTACCCAATTAAGAGCTAAACCAAAAACTGGCAGAACTCATCAAATTAGGTTTCATTGCTTTGACTCTGGTTTTCCAATTATTGGTGATAAAAAATATTTTCTAGGTGAATCAAAAGCGTATAGCAAAAGACTAATGTTACATGCTAAAGAAATCTCATTTATTGATGGTAACGAAAAAGTAATTATCAAAACTAAAGATGACTATGGGTTGTCTGATTTTAGAAAAAACCTTTAAATGGTAGGGATGAACGGACTTGAACCGTTACGCCTTGCGGCATGCGAGTTTGAGTCGCACGTGTCTACCAATTCCACCACATCCCCGATATTGCTATCATACATGCTATGAAAAGAGACATCTATAAATCTGAATATGATTATCAGTTACCTAAGGAACTAATAGCTCAATATCCAAGTGAAAATAGATCAGATTCCAAACTACTATCTTTAAACGAAGATGGTTTTGAGATAAATCATTTTAAAAAAATAAAAAAATTCTTTAAAACTTCTGACCTAATTTTGGTCAATGAAACAAAGGTTTTTAATGCAAGGTTAAATTTAAGAAAAGATTCAGGTGGAAATGCTGAGATCTTCATATTAAAAATCTTAAACAAGTTCGAGGCTCTTTGTTTAACCAAAAATATTAACATTAAAAAAAGGGTACAAAAACTTCACACAGAGAATTTCCCTATTCAAATAAACATATGTTCAAGCGAAGGTGAGCAATTAAGAATTAAATTCAATCAAGATATTGCAAAACTTTGTGAATTAATTGGGGACATACCAATCCCTCCATATATTAAAAGAGACAATGAAGTATTAGACAAAGATAGATATCAAACAATCTTTGCTAATAATAAATTCATGACTTCAGTTGCTGCACCAACTGCTTCTTTGCATTTTGATGAAAAGCTCTTTAAGAATATTGAAAATTTTTGTTCTGTAAGAAAAATTAACTTATCAGTTGGTTTGGGAACATTTAAACCACTACCAGATACAGCTATTACAGATAACTCAAAACTACATACAGAAGAATATGAAATATCAGAAGAAGTAGCTGATTCTGTAAACAGACAGATCAAAAGTGGCAATAGAGTGATTGCTTTAGGTACAACAACTCTCAGAGCATTAGAGTCTTCTTGGAATAGTGATGCAAAAAAAATCGAGCATGGAAAATTTAAAACAGATATGTTCATAAAAGAAGGTTTCCAGTTCAATGTTGTTTCAACACTAATTACAAATTTCCATCTACCTCAATCGAGCCTATTAATGTTAGTTTGTGCATTCGGTGGAAAAGATAATGTTTTTAGAGCTTATAATTATGCTATTGAAAATAAGTTGCGTTTCTTCAGTTATGGAGATGCAATGATAATTAATCGATGAGTTTTGAAATAATAGCTGAATCAGAATTTGCCAGGAGAGGTATTTTGCACACTAAAACATGTAAAGTGCAAACTCCAGTATTTATGCCTGTGGGTACATATGGGACAGTTAAAGGCCTCACACCAAAGCAATTACATGAAATAGGATTCGAAATTATATTGGGAAACGCTTTTCATTTAAATGAGAGGCCTGGTCTAGAAATTATTGATAATTTCCAAGGTTTACACAATTTTATGAATTGGAATAAATCAATTCTTACTGATTCAGGTGGATTCCAAATTTGGAGCCTTTCTGACCTGAGAAATATCACTGAAGAAGGAGTAAGCTTTAAATCACCCGTGGATGGGAAAAAAATATTCATGTCCCCAGAAGACTCAATAGATATCCAGATTAGGCTAAATTCAGATGTAATAATGGCATTTGATGAGTGCACAAATTATCCATCAACAGTTAGTGAAGCTCAGAAATCTATGGAACTAACTCATAGGTGGGCAAAAAGATGTAAAGATCACTTTGATATCAAATCAGATGGACATCTATTATTCGGGATAGTACAAGGTGGTATGCATAAAGAATTGAGAGAATTATCTTTGAAAACAATTAATGATATAGGCTTTGATGGTATAGCCCTAGGTGGTTTGAGTGTTGGAGAAACTAAAGAAGAAAAAACAGATATATTAAACTTTCTTGCTGATAAACTTCCAAGAGAAAAACCACACTATGTAATGGGTGTCGGAACACCAGAAGAGCTTGTTGAAGGAATAAGGTATGGGATAGATATGTTTGATTGTGTTATGCCAACAAGGAATGCCAGAAACGGCTTTCTCTATACAAGTACAGGCATCTTGAAAATTAGAAACTCTGAACACAAGAACTCGACAAAACCAATTGATGAGGCCTGTGATAATTACACAAGCAGAAATTTTTCACGAGCGTATCTCCACCATCTTGATAAATGTAATGAAATATTAGCAAGTACTCTTATGAGCATTCATAATTTATCTTATTTCAATAAATTAATGACTGATATTAGAAAATCACTAGAAGAAAATAAATTTGAAGAATTTGTTGATTCCTTTTACGATATGAGGAGCTTGAAAAAGCCGATATTATAGGAGTTTAAATGAACGAAGCAGCAGGACCAACATTTGTACCATTTTTAATGTTATTAGTATTTTTTCTATTTATATATTTCGTAACAATCAGACCTCAGCAAAAAAGACAAAAAGAGCATGAAAATCTAGTTTCATCTTTAGAAAAAGGCGATGAAGTTATGACGTCTTCAGGGTTAGTTGGGAGAATTGAAAACGTTAAGGATAGGTATGTAAGCGTCAGATTAAATGACGCTGTTAAAATTAATATGCAAAAAGAATTCGTTTCTTCCAAATTACCAAAAGGCACTATTAACAGTATTGAAACACAGTGAATCAATATAAAATTTGGCAAATAATCTTAATTTATTCCGTTTTAGTATTCGGAATACTATATGCATTACCAAATTTTTATCCAACAAAACCAGCTATTCAAATAGCATTTGGCGATACAGCTAAATTGCTGAATACAAATGTAAAAGATGAATTATCAAAAGTTTTATCAGACAAAGAAATAGCTTTTAATGAAATAAATATAGAAGAAAATTCAGCTAAAGTTATTTTTGATGACGTAGAAAATCAATTATCCGGAAGAAGGGTTTTAGCTGATTACTCAGAAGGTGATTTTATAATTGCTTTGAATTCCGAGCCTTCAACACCCGAATGGTTAAATAACATAGGAGGAAAACCAATCAATTTAGGACTTGATTTAGCTGGAGGTATCCATTTTTTATTAGAAGTAGACACAGAAAGGTATTCCACTGAAAGACTTTCTTCAGAGGGAGCATCATTCATCGACGAATTTAGAAATAGAAACATTAATGCTAATTACACTTCTAATTTCGATGAAATCAATATTTCATTTTTAAATCAAAATGATGTGTCGAAAGCTAGAGATTATCTAGAACAAAATAATTTTACGACCTCAGGTTCAAAATTCGCAATTATTCAAAATGATTCAAATATTAGCTTGCAATATACAGATAACTATCTTTCTGAAATTGTGGATTATGCTGTTGAACAGAATTTAGTAGCTTTAAGAAATAGAGTTAATGAATTAGGTGTTTCAGAGCCAATAGTACAAAGAGAAGGAAAAGGAAGAATAGTAGTAGAGCTCCCAGGTGTTCAGGACTCTGCATCTGCTAAAAAAATTATTGGTAAAACAGCAAACCTTGAATTTAGACTAGAAGCAAGACTTACAGATTCATTTTTACGTAAAGATAAGTTCACTTTTAAAAATTCACCTTCAAGATCAGCTTTCCTTGAGAAAGTTATAGTTATATCTGGTGACAATGTCACAAATGCTCAGAGCAGTTTTGATGAAAATGGGAGACCACAAGTAAATATAAACTTAGATATTGATGGCGGCAGAGCAATGCAAAATGCCACAAAAGATAATATTGGACGTAGATTAGGTGTTGTGCTTGTAGAAGAGAAGACAAAAACTTTTTTCGATGAAGAAGATAATGTTATTCAAGAAACATATTTAGAAAAAAGCATTATTAGTAATGCTACTATTCAAGCTGCACTAGGTACAAGTTTCAGAATTACAGGCTTAACAGATTCATATGAAGCTAGTGAGCTGGCTCTATTATTAAGAGCTGGTGCTTTAGCAGCACCTATGAAATTTGTTGAAGAACAGACTATTGGCCCTACACTTGGACAAGAAAATATAAACAAAGGTGTTAATTCAGTAATGGTGGGATTTTTGCTGGTATTTTTGTTCATGTTGATTAGGTACAGGCTATTTGGTTTATCTGCAAATGTTGCATTAATTTCAAATTTGGTTTTAGTTACTGCGATAATGTCTCTTGTTGGAGCAACCTTGACGCTTCCTGGTATAGCTGGAATAGTTTTAACAGTGGGTATGGCCGTTGATGCGAATGTCCTTATTTTTGCGCGTATATCAGAGGAACTCAAATCAAATATGGATCCTCAACAAGCAATAAGAAACGGTTTTTCTAAGGCGTTTAGTACAATTATTGATGCTAACATTACTACATTACTTGTTGCTCTTATTCTTTACGCTATTGGAACTGGTCCAATCAAAGGTTTTGCAGTAACTTTAAGCATAGGAATCATTACATCTGTTTTTACAGCAATTTTTGTAACAAGATCTTTGGTGAATTTTATATACGGTTACAGAGACATTAAGGATTTAAAAGTATGATGAATATTCCATTTATTAAATTTAACTATGTAGGAATAATTGCTTCAGGGTTACTCCTTGCCATTACATCAATCTCACTAGTTACTAAAGGACTAAATCTTGGTTTAGATTTTACTGGAGGCGTTTCTCTAGAAATCAAATATGAAGAAAAGGCTGACTTAGTCAAAATAAGATCAAGTATTTCAAAAATTGAAAACTCAAATTTTGTTGTCTTAAATTTTGGAAGTGATAATAACGTTTTAATTAAATTTCAAAGTGATGAAGAGCTTCAAATAAATGCACAAACAGTTGTAGATCAGCTCAAAACAGATAACTATTTGGGTGAAGTCGTAAAGTCTGAAACTATTTTCCCTCAAATTGGAGAGGAGTTAAGAGATCAAGGAGGTATAGCTATATTAGTAGCTATGCTAGTCATTTTGGTCTATATCATCTTTAGATTTCAGATTAAATTTGGCTATGGTGCCATAGCAGCTCTTTTTCATGATGTGTTAATAATTTTAGGAATATTCTCAATATTCAATTTAACATTCGACCTTTCCGTACTTGCAGCATTGTTGGCAGTTGTAGGTTATTCGCTTAATGATTCTATAGTTGTGTCTGATAGGATCAGGGAAAACTTTTTAAATGAGAATAAAAAAGGGAGCACAGAAGTCTTGCTTAATGAATCATTAAATCAGGTCTTCGCAAGAACAATAATTACATCTTTTACAACTTTGCTTGTGTTAGTTGCACTATTAGTAGCTGGTGGCGAGGCACTGAAAAATTTCAGTCTTGCTTTATCGGTTGGTGTAATAGTTGGTTCGTATTCATCTATATTCATAGTAGTTAGAGTCTTATTAGCAACAAATCTCTCTAAAAAAGATATGGAAAAACCCAAAAATGAACCTGAAGAATCTTATTCTTTAGACTGAAAACCTGCTACAACACACTTTGATAAATCTTTAAAACATTTTGGTGTTGCAACTATCATATTATCAGATGAAAAAGTATCAGGATTGCCTTTAAAGTCAGCAATAAGACAACCTGCAGATTGCGCTATAAATAATCCAGCTGCTCTATCCCACAGCTTGAGTCCATGACCCCAAAACCCATCAATCCTTCCTGCAGCACAATATGCAATATCCAGAGCTGTACAGCCAGACCTTCTTACTGTCACATCATGTGTATTCAGAAGTTTAAATGTCTCTAAAGGCTTGTAGATATAGTCTTGTGAATCATCACTATGTCCAGTTGAGGAAAGTAGGGCATTAGTCAGTGAAGTTTTTTTACTAGCTCGTATTCTTTTATTATTAAGTAGCGCTCCAGTATCTTCACCTGCACAAAATACATCATTTCTAACAGGATCAATAATTACTGCACAGACAACCTTGCCGTCTTGAAAACATGCCAATGAAAGAGCGTAGTGCGGGTACTGATAAACAAAATTTCTTGTGCCATCAATTGGATCTAATACCCATGAACAATCTTTTTCTGAAAAACCATCAAGCCCTGACTCTTCACCGAAATAACCATAGTCGGGGTAATATTTTTTTAAATCATCAAAAACTATGTTTTCAACGTATTTATCTAAATTTGTAGTTAAATCATTTGTGCCTTTTTTTGTAACTTGGAGATTATCAATTCTCTTACTAAAATGAATTATTTCATTTGCGCCTTCATATGCAGCATTAAGAGCTCTATTGAGAATTGGGGGAAGTGACATAGTGAATATATTATGAGTTTAAATAAACAAGTCAAAATTATTCTTATTGAAACATCCAATTCCGGAAATATTGGATCTGTCCTAAGGGCTATGAAAACCATGGGTTTTAAAAATTTATGTCTGGTAAATCCTAAAAAATTTCCGAGTGATGAAGTAAAGGCTTTAGCAGCTAACGCTAAAGATATGATTGATGATGTCGTTGTAGTAGATACATTAGATAAAGCATTAAGTGATATTGATTTTGTTGTAGGGACCTCTTCTAGAATCCGTAAAGTGCCGTGGCCAAACGAACCGTTAAATACAGTGGCACCACAAATAAATAAAATTATTGAAAGCACGACAAATGTGGGAATTTTATTTGGAAGGGAAGACCGAGGGCTAACAAACGATGAGTTGCAAAGGTGTAACTTGCATATGCATATTCCTGCAAATGAAGAATACCCAGTTCTTAATCTTGCAATGGCCGTGCAAGTTGTTTGCTATCAAATATACATTGATACCTTGTCAAAAAAATCTCTTGTTAAAAATGATAATTGGGACGTACCTAAAGCAAAATCAAATCATGTAAAAAGACTTATAGAACACTTTATTTCAGTAGCTGAAGAGTTAGAAGTTTTTAATAAAGGAAATCCAAGACAAATTGGAGCTCGAATAAAAAGAATGTTTACAAGAATTGGACTAGATGAGATGGAAGTAAATTTTCTGAGAGGTTTCTTGGCAGCTACTGAAGAAAAAATTAAAAATAAATAACTTTAAAATTTAAAATTTGTAATTATAATTATCCAATGTGTCCCCATCGTCTAGAGGCCTAGGACACCGGGTTTTCATCTCGGCAACAGGGGTTCGAATCCCCTTGGGGATGCCATTTTAAATATTGGCAGTTGGCACAGTAAATGGAAGCAATCTTTTTAGCTATTATCTATTATTCATTAGTAGGTGTGCTGTTATTATTTTCTGCTCTCAATAACCTTCAATTAACTAATAAACTTTATGTATCCATTTTAAAATGGAATAAAACTGCCTTAGCACTTTATACACTTGATTGTCTTGCGGCATTGACAGTCATTTCTTATGCATTTTTAAACTCACTAACAACAATGTTATTTATCTTTGGGTTATTTCTTCTGTTTAGCTTAATCTTTATGTTTGTTCCGTCCATCAGAGAAGCTATGAACGCATCTGAAATTTTAGTTGATGAAAATGCTTTCGGAAATGATATTTCCAGTGGTGCGATATATATTGTTCTTGTGGTTTGGTTATATTTTGCGACTTAGAGTTCAAATTCTCTGTATTCGTGAGCCTGTCTTACTAATTCATCTTTAAAATCTTTAAGATTTAAACAAGGGTGATTAAAGGCTATAAATTTCAGTTCCTTATTTGTTTCTATGTAATAACCATCAATATTTAATGCGATCATTTTTGCATTTTTATCTTTTATTTTGTGGTGAGCATGCAAGGTTGAAATTATAGAATTTGAATGGTCATCATTCATATGTTCAATAATAGAATTTTCTTTATCTTGCCATTTAGGACTTTTATCCTCCCAATTACCTGGTTTTAACCATGCAATTTGACCAAAGCCGCCAATCCATCTTGCCTGTTTTATGACAAGTTTATAGAAATTAAAGTCATGCATTTTAGAGTAATTTACGCTGTGAGGTAGAAAAGTCATGAATCTATCTGCAATAGCAGCACTCTCTTCAATTTTTACAAGATCTCCTATTAGAGAGAGCCTTTTACTATCTTGTTTATCGCCATCAGATTTGAGGCCATAAATTGTTAGACATGCTTTAGAATCTTGTTTTAAATTTACAGTGTGTTGAGCCAAGTCACTTGCGTAAATGATGATGGTTCGCGATCTATTTGTTGTAAAAGTTGTGAAACTTCCAAAAGGGTAACCTGTAAACTTTTTAGAAACAGTAGACAGCACGCCTCTATCTATTGTCCTTAACAAATATGCAGCTTCAAGATCATATTTATCTTTCATCAGAAATAACTCACTTTAAGATTTGCATCTACATCCATTTTTAAATTATAGATCTCTTCTAAGATATTTGGTTTAAGGACTTCTCTTGGTGTGCCATAGCTTACAATTTTTCCCTTGTTAATAAGAGCAATTTTATCACTGAATTTTGCGGCTAGATTTAAATCATGCAATATCAGAAAAACTCCTACATTATTAACCGCTTTTTTCTTAATGATTTCCATTAATTTAATTTCAAAATATAAATCTAAGTTTGCAGTAGGTTCGTCAAGAAGCATATAGGCAGGATCCATTGAATTAGATGGTCTCCAAAGTTGGAGCAAAGTTCGGGCAAAATGAACTCTTCTCTGTTCCCCACCTGATAATCTATTAAATTTTCTTTCCAATAAATTATCGAGTTGGCATACAGAGGAAATATCTAACACCGCTTGGTCAAAATGTTCAGAAAATTGTGCGTTGCCTTTATCAAGCCATCCCATTTCAATAATTTCTTTAACAGAAAAATCAAAAACAATCTGTTGAGACTGAGACATTACACTCCTATAAAAAGACCTATCTAGAATATTTAATTCATTTAAATTAAAGTTTTCATAAAAGACTTCTCCAGAATCTGGATTTATATCACCAGTCAAAATGTTGAGCAATGTAGATTTTCCAGCTCCATTTGGGCCTACCAATGAAACAATTTCACCTTTTTCAACAGACAAAGATACATCATTAAGTATGTTTACATCACCTGCTTTGTAACTGATATTTTTTAATATTAAGCTCATGTTTTACGAATCCTGAAAATTAACCATAAGAAAAACGGTGCTCCAATGGCACTTGTAAGAAGGCCAACCGGCAATTCAGCAGGTGAAATAAGTATTCTCGCTAATAAATCTGCAGTAATCATAATAGAAGCCCCAAAGAATGCTGAAGCAGGTAATAGATAATTATGGTTAACTCCACCTATTAGTCTCATCAGATGTGGCACAACCAAACCTACAAAGCCTATCATTCCAGAAAGTGAAACACTCACTCCAACAACAATAGCTGAACTAATAATTACTCTAAATTTAAGTTTTTTGACGTCGACACCAAGTCTGTATGCTTCGGGCTCACCGAGTTGAAGCAGATCTAATTGTCTTGAAAATGGAATTAGAAAAAAAATTGTAACCAAAATGATTATTAATGCAGGAAAAACTAATGTCCAATTAGCTGCACCAAAGCTACCCATGGTCCAAAATGTAAGCCCTCTCAATTCTGAATCAGAGCTTATAAATGTAAGAATGCCAATGCCAACTGAAGCAAGTGCATTAACTGCTATTCCTACAAGCAACATATAGGTTACGCCTTGATAACCAAAACCCTTTGTAAATAAATAAAGAAGATATATGACTAATGCTGCTCCTGTTACAGCTGCAAGAGGCAATATTAATGGACCAAATATGTAATCTGGAATAATTGATGAGCCTAATACAATGACAATTGCAGCACCTAAAGCTGCACCTGCGGAAACACCTATAAGACCAGGATCTGCTAAGGGATTTCTAAACAAGCCTTGAAGAGAAGCTCCTGATATGCCTAAACTTGCACCAACAAGTCCTGCAAGTAATACACGAGGTGATCTGATTTGTTCAAATACTTTGTTTTGAAGTTCTGATGAGGTGCCTGAAACGTACTCTATTAAATTAATACTATAGCTACCCATAGAAGAAGCTAACAAAAAGCTCAGAAATAGTAGTGAAATAAAGGCAATCAGAAGATTTATCTGAGTACTTTTAACGAATTTAAAGAAGCTTGAATTTATCAAAATTAATTAATTGATTTTAGTTTCTCAGCAACTGTATTTGCAACCTCAATCGTTCTTGGACCAAAGCCCAATAATGACATTCCATCAATAGCTAGTATATTCAAATTTTGTGCTGCATTTGTAAAAGCAAGTGATGGATGCTGAGCAAGTTTTTCAATTGTACCAAAATTGTTGAGTCCTCTATTTGTTATGATAATTAAATCAGGATTTTCAACTAATATAGATTCAGCACTCACAGGCTTCCATCCTTCAAAAGAATTCATTATATTGCTCGCACCAATCATATCTATAAAGCCATTTCCAGATGTCTGTAGTCCTGCAACCATTGGAGATGTTCCATCCATGCCTAGTATTATCATTACTTTCTTATTTTTATTTAGTTCTGTTAGCTTTATCTTTATTAGATTATCAATATTATTTTGCAACTCAGAATTGATTAATTTAGTTGCCTTTTCTCTGACACCAAGAATTTTTGCAACACAAAGTATTTTTCCTGTAATGCTATCTAGGGAGTAATCTTCCTCAATAACTCTTAAATCTACGCCTGTTCTTTTAATTTGATCGACAACAAGTGGTGGGCCCATATCTTCTTCACCTAGTATTAAGTTTGGGTCAAGTGAGAGAACACCTTCCGTAGATAGGGTTCTGACATACCCTATGGAGGGTAGTGTAGTGGCTATTTCAGGGTAATTTGAGGTTATATCAACAGCAACCAATCTCTGCTGCTCATTCAAAAAATATACAATTTCAGTCAGAGAACCTCCTGCAACGATTGTTCTGTTCTTATTTTCAGCTAGTTCACAAGAAGACTGAATATTAAAAATTATTAAAAAAAGTAAAAACCAGAGATTCTTCATATCGAAATTGTATTTGATTAATACGTAAATGTGAATGATAATGATTCTCATTTACAGGATATTTAAATGAAAAGCTATATTAAAATTTTAATAATTTCGTTAATTACTGTTCTTACTTCTTTTAATGTTTATGGGCAAGAGGATGAGAATGTTGAGGAAGTGGTCGTTATTTCCTCTAAAATTCCGGTGCCACTAAGCGAAGTTGTTGGATCAGTAACACTTATTACACAAGATGACCTTGAGAGTAGAGTAGTATCTGATCTTGGTGATGTCTTGGAAAACACAGTTGGGGTTTCAGTACCTAGAAACTCTCAGTATGGTAGATATTACAATGAAGGCATATCCATAAGAGGTTTAGGTGGTTCAAGAGTAAACATTTTTGTTGATGGAGTCCGTGTATCTGATGCCTATGCAGGTTATGGTCGTGATGTTGTTGAAGTCGATCTTCTAAAAAGAGTTGAAATCCTCAAAGGACCAACATCAGCTTTATATGGATCAGACGGCCTTGCAGGGGCAGTTTCTTACGTTACAAAAGATGCTAGTGACCTAACAAATTCTGGATTACATTTTTCTGGAAGGTATTCACATTTTAGTGATTCTGATCAGACAAAATATAGTATTCTTGCCGCCTTTGTAGGTGAAAGAGTTGAGGGTATTCTTCAGGTCACTGACAAAGAGGGATCTGAAATGAGTCTTCATGATGATGCTGTTCAAGAACCAAACCCAGTACAAAGTGAGGGTCAAAGTGTTTTAGGAAAACTAATGTTCGATCTCAATGAAAATATTGACGTAACATTGACTCTCGATAATCAAGAATGGTCAAGTGACATAACTGTAAATACAGATATTGGATCAGTTTTTTATCCAGGCTTATCTACACTTTCAACAACATCATCTTCTGTTGGTGCTGATATTGGCTCAAGAGACAGGATTGGCTTGAAAGTTGATTTTGATATGCCAAACATGTTCTTTGATAGTGGTACATTTAATATTTATTCCCAAACTACAGATCAACAACAAATCACAAACAAAGTAGTTGCTGATATGGTGTTTGGACAGTTTGGTCCAATGGGTCCTCCAATGCCTGGTGCATTATTTAGAGATTTCCAATTCAATCAAGCAGTTAATGGTTTTGCTGTAGAGTTAAGAAAATCCTATGACAACTTCTTAAAAAGGGATGTTGTTTATGGTATTGAGTCTGAAACACTTGAAACAGAAAGATATAGAAATAGTAGTTTGACAAGTCTGTTTACTGGTATTACATCATCTAATGTGTATGGAACAGTCTACCCAAGTAAAACTTTGCCGAATACGGATACAACTAGAACAGGTGTTTATATCAATGACCGAATTAATATTGATGACCATAATATATTATCCTTAGGTTTGAGATTTGATACTTATGAATTAGATCCTAAAGATGATGCACTGTCCTCAGTTAATAGAGTTGTAGGTTATCCGCTTGCTGAAATTGAAGAAGATGAATTATCAGTCAAGTTAGGCTGGTTAACTGCAATTACAGATGACATAAGTATGTTTTTCCAATATGCAGAAGGTTTCAAAGCACCTGATTATGATTCAGCTAACTTAAGTTTTAATAATTTAGCCTATGGGTATGGTATTGTCCCAAATGCTAATTTATCACCTGAAACAAGTAAGGGTACTGAGGTTGGCTTCAGAAGTGTTACTCCTGTTAGATCTTGGTCAATTACTAAATTTGATAATAGTTATGAAGATTTTATTCAATCTGCATCAGCAGGTTATGACTTTATTAATCAAATAGTCTTATTCCAGTCACAAAACTTAGATAATGTTGATATTGATGGTATGGAGTTCAGTTTTTCAAGAGTTATATCTGATACATTGACGTTCAGTTTTGATCATATTACTACAGATGGTAAGTCTAATGGATCACCACTTTCATCCATAGACCCTGATCAATCTATGATTGGATTTAAACATACATCATTGGATGGCAAGCTATCTGCCAATCTTTTTATTAATCTTGTTGATGAGAGTTTCAATGACTTTACAACTGGATGCGGAAGAGGCGGTGGTGCTTGTGTAACACTTCCAGACCGTGAAATTTTTGATCTTTATACTTCATACAAATTCAATGAAAATGTTGAGTTAAATGTTGCGTTTAAGAATTTATCAGATCAAAAATTCTGGGATTGGTCTACAGTGAATGGATTTGCGGTTGATCAAGCAAACTTAGAACTGTGGTTAGAACCAGGTAGAAATACAAGCGTTTCGCTTAAAGTTTCATTCTAATATTTAAGCTAGAGGAGTTAATCCTCTAGCTTTTTTTTTGTAATTACCTAAATTGTGAATGCCTTTTATTTCAGTTAATATTTAGTTCCTATGAAAATCAATAAATTTTTACTACTTGCTTTGCTAGTCCTGCCGATATCTCTATTAATTCTTTTCATGTCAGATGAACAAGTTAAGAATGAAGAAGTAAACATATACACATCAAGACATTATGATGCTGACGATCTGTTATATGAGGAATTTACAAAGAAGACAGGCATAAAGGTCAATATTATCTCAGGAAGTGGTAGTGCGTTAATTCAAAGGCTTAAAGCTGAAGGTGCTAATTCACCAGGAGATGTTTTTTTTACAGTTGATGCAGGTAATTTAGCAAATTTTCAGAAACAAGGCTTCCTTCAACCAATTCAATCAGAAGCTATAAAAAATATTGTACCTGTTGAGCTTCGTGGCCTTAACGATGAATGGGTAGCTGTAGCCAAAAGAGCAAGGGTAATCTTTTATAATCCAGAACTAGTCTCAGATGAGGAAATCGAGAATATTAATTATGAGGATTTATCAGATGAAATGTGGAAAGGAAGAGTTGTAATAAGAAGTTCCTCTAATATGTACAACCAATCTTTGGTATCTTCACTCATATCCAATTTAGGTGTTGAGCAAACTGAAACTTGGGCAAGAAATCTTGTTTCAAATTTTGCTAGAAAACCACAAGGAAATGATAGATCACAGATAATGGCAGTAGCAAACAAAGAGGCTGCAATTGCAGTAGCAAACACCTACTACATGGGGATAATGTTATCAGGCAAAGGTGGAGATGAACAATTATCTGCCGCTAAAAAAGTAAAAATAGCTTTCCCAAATCAAAACAATAGGGGCAGTCACGTAAATATAAGTGGTGGAGGTGTGTTGAAATATGCTCCAAATAGAGATAATGCTGAAAAATTCCTAGAATTTCTATTGAGCGAAGAAGCTCAAAATCATATTGTAAATAACACTTTTGAATATCCAATACTTGATACTGTTAAACCTCATCCATTAATTGCAAATTTTGGCGATTTTAAAATGGATAAAACTTCTGTAGCAGACTTTGGAAAGTATAATCCTGAAGCAGTAAAACTGATGGATAGAGTAAATTGGCAATAAAGGTTGTTTAAGTTTAAAGATCTTAATATTTGGCATGTTCTGATACTTATAATCTGCAGTATCTTTTTTATACCTCTTATATTCATTGGTGGCAGCATATTATTTGGTATAAATGAAAACTTCTATCATCTATACGAAAATCTATTGCTTGATTATGCCTTAAACTCACTTTATTTGGTGCTAGGCGTTTCATGTCTTGTCACAATTTTAGGAGTATCGACTGCATTACTCGTAACTTATTTTGATTTTTTTGGAAAAAAATTCTTTCAATGGGCACTAATACTTCCTCTTGCTGTGCCTCCATATTTGCTTGCGTATGTATTTACTGAATTTTTTGATTTTTCAGGTACAGCTAATGTGTTTGCTAGGAATATATTTGATTTGAAAAATGATGTAGTTATTTTTCCTAATATTAGAACCATTACTGGGGCAATAATAGTATTTGGTTTCACTCTTTACCCATATGTATATATGATTTCTAGGGTAGCGCTAATGAATATTCCAGCCTCAGTTATAGAAGCATCTATACTGCTCGGAAGAAACAAAATATTTACATTTTTTAATCTATCAATACCACTTATTAGGCCGGCTATTATAGCTGGATTAGCGTTAGTAGCTATGGAAACATTATCAGATTTTGGAGCTGTAGAGCATTTTGCAGTACCGACTTTTACAACAGGTATTTTTAGAACATGGACAGGACTCTATGATCTTACGACAGCGCTTCAATTATCAACAATGCTGCTTTTATTGGTGTTTATTATTCTTGCCATTGAAAGAAACAGTAGAAATAAAATTAGATATGCAAACTCAAATTATGAGAATAATGCATACAAACCAATACAGTTAAAAACCTATAAAAGCAGTATTGCTTTTATTATTTGTCTTCTACCAGTATTCATAGGTTTTATTTTACCTGTGCTTGAATTAATCAATTGGGCAACTCAAATTGATAATATCTTTTCAAATAGAGTTTTTTCCGCAGCCTGGAATACTCTTAATGTTGCATCTCTGGCAGCATTCTTAACATGTTTATTGGCTTTATTTATTAACTTTAGTGTCAGATCATTAAAAATACCTCAAGTATTCAATGATTTGCTTTCTTTGGGATATGCAGTGCCTGGCTTAATTTTAGCTGTTGGTATTACACAAATGTTTACAAGCATAGATTTTTGGATAGCTAATAGTAATTTTTTTATTACAGGAAGCATTATTGGTCTAATTCTTGCATACATAATTAAGTCTTATGCAATTTCTAATAATGTCCTTAATTCATCATATGCCGGAATTCCTAAATCAGTTGATGAGTCAGCCCAAACACTAGGAGCAAATAAATCTCGTTTACTTCAAGAAGTGCATATTCCTTTACTGAATACCGGGCTACTTACTGCCTTTTTACTAGTGCTTGCAGAATTAATAAAAGAATTGCCTGCCACATTAATTTTGAGACCATTTAATTTTGATACATTATCCGTATCAGTTTATTTATTAGCATCTGAAGAAAGAATGTTTCAAGCTGCTTTTCCTGGATTAGTGATAATAGGTTTTGGATTAATACCTATATATTTCTTGAATAAATTAATTTTAAATAAGAATAATTAATATGAAAAATTTCTTATCACTACAGAATATATCTTTAGATTTAGATAATAAAGAAATCCTCAAGGGGTTAAATTTACAGGTTGATAAAGGTGAATTTATTGCAATTACAGGCGCATCTGGTGCAGGCAAAACAAGTCTTTTAAGAATTATTTGTGGTTTAGAGTCTCCAAAGGAAGGTGAAATACTATTAGATAACATGATTATCTTTAATAAAGGTATCTCTGTACCTACTGAGAAACGAAATATTGGTCTTGTTATACAAGAGAAAGTCCTTTTTCCTCACCTCACTGCAAGAAAAAACATAGAGTTTGGTTTATCAAAGAATAGTCCGAATGAATCACACGTTGATGAAATATTGCATCATTTAAACATTACAAAATTATCTAATAAGTTTCCTCACGAATTATCTGGAGGCGAATCACAAAGAGTAGCTTTAGCTAGAAGCATTGTAATGAAACCAAAGCTTCTTTTGCTTGACGAACCTTTTACAGGCTTAGATACAGAATTAAAAAGTAATATATATCCGGAAATACAATCAATTTTAAAAAATAATATGATAACTTCTTTGATGGTTACACATGATCTCAACGAAGTAAAAGCCTTATCTGATAAATGCTTTAATCTTGATTCTGGAAAATTAATAGAAATATAAATATCTATGAACAAATTCCTTATTTTATTTTTAGCTGTAGCAAGTTTTGGATTAATCAGTGAAACTAGTGGTTTTGCAAAAAACGACGATATTAATATTTTTTATGTTGATTATGGTCCCACCGATAATGAACCAATATTGCTGGTACAAGGACTTGGTGGACAACTTACATTTTGGCCTGAGGAGCTAATAACACTATTACAATCTAATGGTTTCAGACCTATCGTCTATGATAATAGAGATATTGGTCTGTCAGATGGTTTCGAAGAATATGGGAAACCAAACTATATTTGGAATTACATTAAGTTCTACTTAGGGCTACCACTTAAGTCAGCATATTCACTTTCAGATATGGCTGAAGATGGTATTGCTGTTCTTAATGATCTTAAAATAGATGAAACACATCTATTGGGCATTTCCATGGGTGGAATGATTACTCAAAGAATGGTTGCTGATCATGAAAACAGGTTCAAATCCTATATATTAATTGCATCAATGGCTAGAACACCTGATTTAAAGACTGCACCAAAAGGAGAATTAAAAAGATTAATAGAAGATAGATCTTTTAA
>TARA_B100001057_G_scaffold500515_1_pt1 | contig 17876 bp, 13 predicted proteins | sample TARA_B100001057 | Tara Oceans TARA_B100001057 (sample SAMEA2621839) | marine metagenome | biome: marine biome (ENVO:00000447); feature: surface water layer (ENVO:00002042); material: "saline water (ENVO:00002010), including plankton (ENVO:xxxxxxxx)" | depth 5 m
CCCTTTATATGCTGAGTAAGCACAAACAATAATACCTGCATTAAGCCAGACAAGTGGATTTTTTACGACCTTATTAAGATTTTTAAATACGGATTCTTTCCTTTTCGCGCCAGCGTTATTATCTGGCAAAAAGAACCAAACAATTATGCCAATCAGAAGAGTGAGAGAGGAATATAAAATGATAACAGACTGAAAAGCTGTCTTTTTTTCAGATGGATTTGCAAGAGCAACTTCTTGCGTCAAAAATGCAGTAAATAGATAAATTGCAACGAGGGAGACAATTGTAGCAAATAAACCCCTTCCACCATCAAGTATTCCAAACGCTTTGCCCTGCGAATATTCTCCTCCCCACTCTTTTGTTGCTTTGATCATTGCAGACCAGAACAAAAATATTGTTGTAATGCCCCAGTACCCATAAATAAAAAAAATAGTTCTAAGTTCAGGTATGGTGGAGATATAAAAACCACCGATTGATGTGAGTACGAGTGAAAGTGACATCAAAATCCTTGGTGAGTATTTATCTGCGAGCATGCCTCCAAAAAAATATGAAATCATCGCTGTCAAACCATACATTGCATATGCGTCTCCTAGATTGGTATTACTGATACTGAAAACATCAAGATACGTAGGACGAAAGAAGCGCGCCAAGTGAAAAGGTAAACCAAAAATTATCTCGCCTGCTAAAACGAGAATAAGCATATTAGTGATTCGTCTTTTAATCCCTATCATTTCCATAGCTAGTAGTATTCCATAAAACTATTGCAATGGTCTAATTAGTTTCATAGCCCTATAATGCTAATAAAATAATTACAAATCTCTAAAAATTGGCATAGGTAAAATAGGATTTTTTTAATACTTTCTTTCTTTGTAACGGCACTGATTTATGCTTCAGTTGGTTTTGGAGGGGGTTCTACATATAACGCCCTATTAATACTGTTGGATGTAGACTATAGAGCCATTCCGATTATCGCTTTAATATGCAATCTCATTGTTGTAGCAGGAAGCTGCGTAAAGCATCAAAAAATGAATATGATTCCATGGAAATATGCCTTGCCATGTATAGTCGTATCAATGCCTTTTGCCTTTTTGGGCGGAAATACCCAAGTTGATAAAGAGGTGTTCGTGATTGTCCTAGCTGTAGTTTTAATAATATCTGGTATGACCATGATGATGAATCATAACCCAATAAAATTATTTAGTGACCACATAGACAGCATAATAGGAAAAACAACAGTTTATATAACCTCATCCATACTAGGGTATATCGCTGGATTGGTTGGAATTGGGGGCGGGATATTTTTTGCACCAATACTTCATTTAACACAAACTCTCCCTGTTAGAATTATCCCAGCTTTTACAAGTCTCTTCATACTTGCCAATTCTCTTGCAGGGTTAACTGGACAAATGATTAAAAACCATAGTGCTGGTAATTTTCTGATCAAACCAGAATATTTGTGGTTATTCATTGCAGTATTTTTGGGCGGGCAACTCGGTTCTCATTTGGGCTTAAAATTTATTAATTCAGATATCATAAGAAGGATGACAGCAGTTCTTGTTATTTATGTAGGATGTCGATTATTAATAATATAGTATGTTGAATGAAGTCTGTTTTAAGTAAAGTTAATCTCAATTGGAATAATCAAGTGACGTTGAAAATAAGAAAATATGTTGTCTATGATGAGGAGACATTAATAGAGGGTTTCCGGAAAGCTGAGACACCACTGAGAATGTTTGCCGTGGCAGCAGTTATAGAAAATCCTTGGGCTGGAAAGTATATCGAAGATCTTAAACCTGAGATTTTATCCATTGCTCCACCTCTTGGAAAAGAGCTAACCCAGCGTATTACCAATTTAGTCGGTGGTGGAGACAGAATTGAAGCATATGGTAAAGCAGCTGTGGCGGGTTTAGATGGTGAAATTGAACATGCCTCTGCCCTCATTCATACACTCAGATTTGGAAATTTCTATAGAGAAGCTGTTGGTGCAAAGAGCTATCTATCATTCACCAACACAAGAGGACCAGCAGACTCACCAATAATGATTCCATTGATGGATAAAAATGATACTGGTCGGCGCTCACATTATCTTACTATTCAGTTTTCCATAGCTGATGCTCCACGTTCTGATGAAATTGTTGTCGCAATTGGTGGTTCGATTGGCGGTCGGCCTCATCACCGCATTGGAGATCGCTACCAGGATTTAAAAGATCTAGGCCATGATGTGGAAAACCCAGCCTCGGTCTAAAAGCAGTAATAACATTGCCTATTACAGGGAAGGTTCTGGAACCTCTCTTCTGTTTATTCACGGAGTGGGGTTACGATTAGAATCATGGAGCGCACAACTAAAATATTTAAAGCATCATTTTGATGTGATTGCAATTGATCTCCCTGGTCATGGAGAGAGCGATTTTGAGACATCTAATAATATAAATATAGATTTCTATACACGAATGCTAAAATCCTTTGCCGATGAAATTATTCAGAAAAAATTCATCATTATTGGGCATTCTTTGGGCGCTCTAATCGCCATCGATTATGCAATTAAATACAAAAATGATTGCAATGGTATAGTTGCATTAAATTGTGTTTTCCAGCGTTCTGATGGAGCAATGAAAGCACTAAAAAAAAGGCTCAATAACATAGTATCCGTGAATAACGACAAAGAAATAGATGCTACAACAAAGAGATGGTTTGGAGATAACAATAGCGAATATCGAGAATTAGCCGATTATTGCCATCGATGGTTATCAAATTGCAATTTAGATGGATACCGAGCTGCTTATGAGGCGTTTGCAAATCAAAAAGGTGTCCCAAATGAGTTATTGATAAATAATACTTTACCTATCTTATTCGTCACAGGAAGATTGGATAGAAATTCAACACCATGTATGAGCCAACAAATGAGTGAATTAAGTAAAAATGGAATTGTTATCCTTGTCGAAAATGCAGGACATTTGGCACAGATGACCCATTCTAATGAGGTGAATAATGCTATTAAATCTATGGTATTGAAAATAGATAATGGAGAAATAGATAAGTGAAATTTTCTCTTTTTGCACACATGGAGAAGACAAACCCATCTCAATCTTATAAAGATCTACATGATGAGTTTTTGAGCATTTGTAAGCTTGCTGAGGATGGTGGTATGCATGCAATCTGGACAGGCGAACATCACTGTATGGATTTCACTATCGCACCAAATCCTTTCATAACAATTGTTGATTTGGCCAATAAGTTAAAAAATATAAGGTTAGGAACAGGAACAGTCATCGCCCCATTTTGGCATCCAATAAAACTCGCTGGAGAGTCAGCTATGACAGACATAATAACATCTGGCAGATTGGAGATGGGTATAGCAAGGGGTGCTTATAGCTTTGAGTATGAAAGGTTGATGCCTGAAATGGATGCTTGGGAAGCGGGTCAAAGATTACGTGAGATTATCCCTGCTGTACGTCAACTTTGGAAAGGAGATTATACACATAAAGGTGAGTTTTACTCTTTTCCTAAATCCACTTCAACACCGAAACCATTTCAGGTTGACGGACCTCCAATTTGGATAGCGGCAAGAGACCCGAATAGCCATGAGTTTGCTATTCAGAATCACTGTAATGTTCAGGTAACACCTTTATGGCAAGGATATAAAGAAGTTCAAAATCTGATTAACAAATTTGATAAAGCTAAGAAAAAATATGATTCTGAATCTCAATCCAAAATAATGCTTCTCCAGCACACATTTGTTAGCGATGATAATAATGTGTTAGATAGTGCTGCCAAAAAATTTAGTGAATTTTATGCTCATTTTGGTGCTTGGTTTCAAAATACAAGACCAATAAATCAGGCATCGATAAAAAAACTATCACAAAAAGAATTGGCTTCGTTGGAAATGTATACACCAGAGATTATGAGAGAGAATCTGTTGATGGGAACGACCGATCAAGTTATAGAGCGACTAAAAAAATACGAACAACTGGGCTACAATGAGTTCTCTTATTGGATTGATTCAGGAATGGACTATGATATGAAGATGGCTTCATTAGAACACTTTATTAAAAAAGTAATACCGGCAATCCAATCATAGACAGAACAATATGAAACCGAATACAAATATTCAAAACTACCCAATATTTATTGACGGTAAATTCTACGAAAATAATACAGACATATTCCCCAGTCTCAATCCCCATAATGAGGAGATATGGGCAACTTTTTCAGTTGCAGGAAAATCAGAAGTTGATCTTGCAATTGCAGCTGCTAGGCGATGTCTCAATGAGGGGGAATGGCCAAAAATGCTTGCCTCTGATAGAGGAAAATTACTTCTCAAGCTTGCTGATCTTGTTGAATTGCATGCGAATGAGATCGGAAAAATAGAAACCAATGACAGTGGAAAACTTTTGGCAGAAACTGCTACCCAGACCCAATATGTAGCTGAATATTATCGTTATTTTGCTGGCTTGGCCGATAAAATTCAGGGCTCAACACTCCCAATTGATAAGCCTGATATGCATGTATTTACCTCATGTGAGCCAATTGGTGTTGTTGCTGCGGTTGTTCCTTGGAATGCACAAATGTTTTTAACAGCAACCAAACTTGCACCAGCACTTGCCGCTGGTTGCACAATAATTATTAAAGCATCAGAGATTGCACCATGTTCTTTATTGTATTTTGCCAGATTGATTAAGGAGGCAGGCATTCCTGATGGAGTTGTTTCTGTCATCACAGGAGACGAAAAAAACTGTGCAATCCCATTAACCACGCATCCTGATATTGATCGTATTGCATTTACTGGAGGACCAAAAGTTGCCAAGCAAATAGTAATTAATTCCTCTGAGAACTTCGCTGTCACCACATTAGAATTAGGTGGAAAATCTCCCATAGTTGTATTTGAAGATGCTGATATTGAAGGAGCGGTAAATGGTATTATCGCCGGCAATTATGGTGCGTCAGGACAATCGTGTGTCGCTGGCACAAGAGTAATCGTTCATGAATCCATAAAGAGAGAGCTAATTGAAATACTATCAAAGCGTGCTGAGTCAATTATTACTGGGGATCCTAGAAATAATGACACTCATGTTGGACCTTTGTGCACAAATAAACAAATAACACTCATTGAAAAAACACTTAAAAAAGCCCAATCTCAAGGAGCAAAAATTGTATTTGGTGGTTCTCCTCTCAATCAAAAGGGATATTATTTTGAACCAACACTCATAGATTGCCCAAATGAATCTATTGTATCTCTTGAAACAGAGATGTTTGGTCCTGTTGCCTCAGTCTTGACTTTTAAGGATGAAAAGCAAGCCATAAAAATGGCAAACAATACAAAATACGGACTCGGGTCAGGATTATTTACCAACAACTTGGCGCGAGCACATCGCGTATCAAAAAAAATTAAAGCTGGTATATGCTGGATTAATAGTTATCGTGCTATTTCACCGATCGCACCATTTGGTGGATATAATCAATCGGGTTACGCCAGAGAGGCGGGTGTAGACTCTATAAATGATTACATAAGGACAAAAACAACCTGGATAAATATTTCAAATGATCCAATGAAAAATCCGTTTGTGATGCGCTGATTTTTCTCTTTTTTAAATCTGTAATTTTTTGCTAAATAATTTTTTCTTTAATTACATATAAACTGGGTATATAGAGAAGAGCAATAATGGTAGCTCCAAGCACGCCTACTGACATAGCCCAAGCGAGCGGCTTGAAGAATACGCTTGTAATTAATAAAGGAAGAAATCCACCAACTGTTGTAACCGAGGTTGTAATTATGTGTCTTGTAGAGCGAATCACGACCTCTATTAGTCTCTCCTTAGTGAGTTTTTGATCTTCGTTTGCCTCTTTGATGTGCGAGAGAACCACAATCGCGTCATTGATGGATAGTCCAATTAAACCCACAGCACCAACCAAACCAATAAATCCAAAATTTGCATTGCCTACCAAAAGTCCGAAAAATGCCAGCCCTGTACATAAAATAGCAACACTCAAAATAATTCCAGCTTCTCTGAAAGAATTAAGTGCAGAGATCAATGCAATAACAATTAAAACAAAGAAAATTGTTGCGGAGGAAAAAAGCTGAGCCTGAGATTCTGATCTTGATTCAGCTTCTCCAGATAGATTAAGTGTGTACCCAGGAGGCAGAGATTTTTGGAATGATTCTATGGGTTCTTTTATATAAGTTTCTGTTGAAGAGGCATACTTATCAGGCCAAATCCAACCTTGAACAGTATTTACTTTTGACCCCTCAAAACGTCCAAGTGAGGTTGCCTTAGACGTGAGTTTTAGCTCTCCAAAACTCGAAGAATAATTCAAAGAACTTTCACCGGGGACAGAAATGTATTGTATTGAGTCATTGAGATCTTGATATTTCAATCCTCTAACTCTAATTGGAATTTCTTTGTTTCCATCAAGCATGGACCCAACCTCAATTCCCTGAGTTGCAATTGATATCTCATCTAGCAAAACTTCTGTATTTAAGCCTGATAAGAGCATATTTGAGTTATTAAAATCCAATTCAAATTTTGTGCTCACCTGTGATAAATCGGCTCTGGTTAAAAATACATCTGGTGCATTATTTATAATAAGCTCCAGCTTATCTCCTAAAATATTTAATATTTCTGGGTCGTCTCCAAGTATCCGATATTCGACTGCAGAAAAAACAGGTGGACCTGAATCAAATTTGTCGATAATAACTCTTAGGTTTGGATTTTGTTTTACTATTGATCTTGCGAGATCGGGTAGATTATCAATCATGTCTGAGTAGTTTTCTGAAATAAAAAATGCATCAGCAACATTATTATTCCCAAGAGGAGAGTCACCACCAATGACATTATAAAGTATCCGAGGAAGTTTCCTTCCTATGAACCAGACATCTGTATCAATTTTAAATTTTGCTTCTCTGTATACTGATTCTCTTAGATTTAGAATTTCTGACTCTGTAGCCTCAATAGACGAATTTGGTGGTAGCTCAACACTAACCCTAAACATATTTCTGTCTAGCTCTGGAAAAAAATCTTGCTTCAACATAGGAAATAAAAGAAAACCTATCGTTGGAAAAATAAGAGCGATAAAAATTCCTCGCCTTGGTTTATCAAAACTCCAGGTCAAGAATTTTTGGTAAGTATGTAGCATCTTTTTGTTTGAGAAGCCCTCTGTTGCCAATTCTTGATTTTTAAATATAGGGAGCTTTTCCATCAGATTCAGTAAGACGGGAGTTATAAATAATGCGAGAAAAAGAGATCCACATACCGACAGGATTACAGTAACAGCCATACCGCCAACAAACTCAACACTTGGGCCCTTGCCAGTTGCCACAGGTAAAAAAGCAAATGCAGTCGTTGCTGTGGCAGCAGCCAGAGGTATCCATAAATGCTGGAAGGAAATTAAAGCTGAGTTTTTGGGTGAATTTCCTATTCGTCTTCTGTACTTGTAGTCCTCAACCATAATTATGGCATTATCAATAAGTAATCCCAGTGCGATGATAATCCCCGTCATTGATGTTTGATGCAGTGGAAGATTGACTAATCTGCAGCCAAATAAGACGATACATATGGTTAGAGGAATTGTGATACCCACAATCAATGCAGATCTTAATCCCAGCAGGAAATAGCTTAATAAGATCACTGTATTGGTGGCAAAGAAAATACTAAGCGATAAATTATCAAATTTTTCAGTCAGATAATATGATTCATCATATAGCTTAATGATGCTAAGTTCACTTGGCAGATTAGCATTATATTTTCTTGCTATCTCTTCGAGAGTTTGCACATAAACATCTATTCTTTGTTGAAAAGCTGCATTTACTTGAATAAGTATTGCTGGTTGTCCGTCTACATAAACCATTTCTTCGGAAGGTACTCTGGGCGTTTTTTTGATATTTGCTATATCACTTAGTCTGATAATTTCATTACCAGAGAAGATTTGAATGGGTAGATCTTCGATCTCTTGAATTGTTCTGAGATTATCTTTTGATTTAATTAAAATCTCTCTCTCTTGATCTGTAAATATTCCGATAGGTCTTTTGTTATCCATCGTTCGAAGTCTTGTTGAAATCTCTTGAAAGGACAATCCCATGCTTGAAAGTTTTGCATTATCTATTTCGATCAAAACTTCTTCTTCTGACCCACCAAATAGGAGCGCTTTATCCGTTCCTCCACCATAGGCCAACTCCAATCTCAGATCATTTGCTACTCTCGTCATTAAAATTTTTGGTGGCGGTCCATCACCCATCCATTTGATAGCATAGAGTAATGTAGCTGGAGGACCACTGCTTCTTATGAGTTCCGTATTGGTATCATTTGGAAGCATAGCTTTAGCTTGATCAATTTTGTCTTGAACTTCAGACCATGTGTCTTCAATTAATAGAGGATCAACATCCTCTTTTAATTCAACCAATGTAATGCTAAAACCATCTGATGCAGATGAAACCAAACGTCTCACCTCATATACCTCTCTTAGTTTAGCTTCGAGAGGCTCAAGAACCTGAGTTTCTATTCGCTCAGGAGACGCCCCTGGAAAAACTACCTGAACGCTAGCCCACCTCTGAGCAAGCTCAGGATTTTCTTGCCTGGGCAAAGAATTAAGAGCAGATGTTCCTGATATCAAGATAAACAGCAATGTGAGTATAAATACTCTTGGTTTTTCAAGGAATATTTCTATGGGATTCATTGAATACAGCTCTAATTGTAAATTTTACCTTCGATTACTTTCGATGCGCCACCAACAATAATTTTTTCACCGGGCGATAACGTTCCAGATACATAAGCAAGCCTATCTTCAACGTGAAGTAATTCAACTAATTCTCGAGCTATGCTTGACTCATTATCATTTGAATTAAGAACATAGAGACTCCACAAACCTTGATCTGATTCTGAAAGAGCACTGAATGGAACCCATAGACCTTTTGCTGTAACACGATTTTCGTAATTAAGATAACCGATAGATCCTGGGCTTATAAATTCATTAAAAAGGAATATCGCCAGTCTATTCGTAGAGCCTCCAATGGTCATTGGAGCAATTCTTGATAAAACTGCATTTAATTTTTTTTCCTTTATTGTGAAAAAGTATTTTTCGCCAATAGTGAGGTTATCAATAATTTTTTCAGGAATTGATATGTGAGCTTCAACTGACGATGAGTCAACAAATTCAAATACATTTACTCCAGGGCTAATTATAGTGCCTTGGTCAATCATTCTATTTTGTATGAAACCATCATAGGGCGCGATTATCTTTGTTTGAGATAATTTGACTTTGAAATATTCAAGATCAGATTTTGCTACATCATATTCCGCATTGGCTTTATCAAGTTCCTGAGCAGAAATAAAACCATCAGTTTTTAGATCTTCAAGTCTATCAAGTGCAAGTTTAGAAAGTTTATATTTGGCCTCTGCCCGCTTAAGATTTGCGGAGGCTTCTCTATTATCGAGCTCAGCTAAGAGATCACCTTTTGAAAACGCATCACCTATATCAGCATCAATCTTATTTACTGAACCAGGAATTTCAAATGCTAAACGTGATATCTTGGTCGGTAAGATTTTCCCTGGAATAAGCTTTATCTCTCTATAGCTTTCTTGTAATTTTACTTCTTGCAGCTCGAAAGAGTCTTGCGAAAGGGAAAGTGATGCATAAAAAATTACTATAAGTGGCAGTAAATTCCTCATAAACCTACGCCACTTTTGAAAGCTGGAACATGACGATCAAAATAAAATTTAGTGATCCGACAGATGCGATAAAAGCCAATATAGTCTGGTTTTTTTGGATAAACTTTTTCATAGATTTGACAAACTTGAGGTGACAACATAATGTTTACAGCGTAAACATAATACTAAATGTTAACGGTGTCAACATTAATATGAAATATCATCATGGTAATTTACGCGAAGAGCTAATAAGGTGCGCGAGCAATTTATGTCATCAATATGGCTATGAAAAATTAAGTTTGAGGAGTATCGCGAAAGAGGCAAATGTCTCGCAAACTGCACCATATCGCCATTTTGAAACTAAAGAATCTTTGCTTGCAGCAGTTGCAACGAATGGATTTATTGATATGGAAGAATCTATTAACAAGATAATTAACTTCTCAAAATCAAAAACCATCTCAGAGAAAACCCTTATAAAGGGTATGATGACATATCTTAATTTTGCGGAAAAAAATTACAATATTTATGAAATTATGTTTGGTACTGTTATTAAGGATTTTGAGACATATCCAGAATTACATCAAGCAGCAATGAGGTGCTACGGCACGCTAAAAAGATCACTAAGAGGTTATGTCACTTTAAAAGATAATAATGAGTACGATAGGAAATGCATAAAAGTATGGGCTTTTCTCCATGGTTTGGTTGGTTTGAATAAAATAGAACAAAAATTGGAAGGAAAAGAGCCTAACGTAAGCACAGAAGATAATGCAATATCAGCACTAAGATCTGCCAAGAGCAACTTGAATGCATTTATGACCACAGCCATAAATGGCCTCATAAAAAATTAGTTATCTATTTTTGAAGTATTGTCTTAACCAGAGCTACTGGCATAAGTGCCAGAATCAGTGAGAATGGGAGGGCACCTATAATCATCACAGATCTTAGGGAGTCCATGCCGCCTGCCATAAGCAGGACTGCTATCATGACTGAAAATAATAATCCCCAAAGTATTATGTGTTTTAATTCTCTCTTTTTAGTATTCCCACCAGAAGCAAGTGTATTCATGACCAGAATCCCAGAGTCGGCTGATGTCACCAAGAAAGTTATAAGCAATATAACAACAAGCACAGAAAGCGAAACAGCCATGGTTGGATTCATAAATAAATTTATTGTTTGAAATAGCTGAGCGGATATATCGGCATTAACGATTGCTCCCTGAGCCACACCACTGAGCTCAAGATCTATTGCTGTGCCACCAACAAATGAAAACCAAAACAGGGAGATTAACGAGGGTATAAATATCGCACCCATGATGTATTCACGAATTGTCCTGCCTCTTGAAACGCGAGCTAGGAATAATCCGACGAATGGAGCGAATGCAATCCACCATGCCCAATAAAAAATTGACCAAGCTGATTGCCATTTTTGAAGATTTGAACTGATTTCTGTTCCATCATTATTCCATACTGATATTGCCATTTCTGGAAATGAAATGACATAGTCCCAGATTGTTACCAGAAAATTTTCTAGTGCAAATAATGTTGCGCCGAAGAATACAAAAAATAATAACAAGAGGAGGGACAAACCCATGTTGATGTTGGATAGCCATTTGATCCCTTTTCTAATTCCAGTGAAAGCGGATACACAAGAAATAGTCATGATAAGAACCAGTCCAAAAACTTGACTAGTTAATGATGGTCGTCCTTCATTGTCTATGAGCCACTCTATACCAGTGATGTTGAATAAACCCGAGGAAAATTGTGAAACGCCATAGCCTATTGTGACACCAAGGCCAACCAGAGTTGCAAGAATGGAAACAATATCTGTTATATTGCCCAGTCCACCGGACATGAACTTTCCAAAAATTGGCTCAAGCCCGCTTCTTATGGTCAGTGGCATTCCTCGATTGTATGAGAAATAAGCAAGTGAGATACCTATGATTCCATAGATACACCAGGTATGCAGAGCGTAATGAAAAATTGCCCACTTGTAAGCATTTCGAACATTGTTCTCTTTTAATGCTGAAGAGATACCTGTAATGGTATCTGGGTTATTTGCAAAATGGAAAATAGGTTCAGCAGTAGAGTAAGTGAGCATTCCTATACCAATACCGGCACCAAACATCATAGACAACCATGAGAGAGTTGTGAATTCGGGCTGTTCGTTCTCTTTTCCCAGTTTTATTTTTCCTGTTTTATTGAATAAACCAAGACTTAAACAACACACGACATAAAAAAGAGATACGTATATGTACCAGCCACCAAATGTTTCTGTTGACCAATTTTGTGCAGCCATTAATTTTTTTCCAGCAGAATCTGGGTATATCACTACGAACAATATCAGTGCGATAACCAGTATCTTTGGTGCCAATGCCACTGTTTTGTTGTATCCATGATAAAAATTATCAATTACTTTATTCATAAAAATAATTTCTCTAAATGAAAGTAATTATCATTACTCTCCTGCACCTAATCGAGATTTTTCACTCGATTCAACAAGCACATTATTGGCAATAGACGATAATTCATTTAATTTGGTGTTTTCTATATAAAATCCATCCATCAACTTTTGTCGTTTTAATGACTGGAAGTACTCAGGTTGAATTCGATTGATTATCTTTAATTTATTTAGATCATTTAATCTGAGTATTTCATTTTTGTTATTTTTATGATCATTTTTATTGTTTATTACGACTGTATTAACGTATTTTTCACTGAGCTCGGAGTCTGTCTTATATGTTATTAAATTTGAATTATTTTCATTTCTATAGAATAGATGGGACAAATAATTCTCATCCATCCAATTTATTGATAAGTAATTTTTAAATACTTTAGATTCAATTAATTTTGGTACCAATGCTTCGGGATTTTTTGAATTAATTATTGTGAGTCTATCATTTTTATTTTCCTTAATGAGAGTGCATGCAATGTCTGAAAATAAATGCGCATTAAAAATATGGCTTTCATGTTTTACATCTATGATAAGCGATGCCTTTTCATTATCAATTATTTCTGGCTGTGAGTAATTGTATTCAGAATGTTTATCTAGACAATTCAGAAACATCTCTATTCCAAAAAAATCATAGGTTTCTAGCCATAAGATTGTGGAGGCTGTCTCCTCAAAATCATTCTTGTGACTGATAAATGCCTCGCACGCATTATTCAAAATAGTGCGAAGCTCATTATTAGAAACTCTAGTGAATTTCATTATCCACGTTATGTTCAGATAGCTTTATTGTGGGAAAAAACCAGTCGTCTTCGTAGATATCTTCTATGTCATCGATAATTGGGGCACCCTGAAACATTGTATTTCTTACCCATAATCGTGATTTTGGATCAAATTTGCCAACACCAAAAAACGATAATTTGCATCTTAATAGATGAATGGGCATTACATCTTCCTCTAGCAAATTGGCCTGAATTTCACCATATATTGTTTTAGATAACGTTTGAATACGTCGAATAATTTTTCGATATTGTGGTTGAGCAAAAACAAACTCACCAACTGTTTTTATTTGTGAACTTTTAGAGAGTGAGCAAATTGAGTTGTAACATTCTGAAACCATCTTTGCGATCCCAATTAACATCTCTTTTTCTGCTCCCTCATCTATTCCTCTTTGACCTAATCTCGGCTCCATTTTCTCTTCTGATCGATACCAAAATACAGAATTATTTTTTGGCTTCTTAAAATTATATTTCAAAGCCCATTCGTACTTTTCTTTAATGATATTTTGAAGCTCAATGACAGTCATTTTAGGTATAAGTTCATATGTCTCGTCAATGTAATCATAATTTTCCATATCCAATGCAATATCCGGATAAATTTCTATGAGAATAGTATTGGCTATTTCTTGCGTTTCAACACCATAATTTTTAGCTATGTGATTAAGAAGATTCGTCCAATTTGCTATGGACTTGTTATTTTTCGCAATCCAACTAATCATTATTTTCAGATCTTTTGACGCATCTTTATTAATTTTATTTTGCGTCTTATTTTCACTGTTAATTTCCTCTAAATGATGAAATGCACGCTGAGCCAGTGATAGGAATGTTACTAAACTATTTTTATCTGGTTGAGTGGTTTTCAGTATTTCGCACAGAACTTTCTCTCTCTTTTCAATCCAGTTATTTATTAATAATGGATGTTTAATGAGAAAAGGGGCCATCCCAAGACCGGTTGCATTGCCGATACCCAAGTTTCTTTTGGTAATTTTTGCAAGTGCAACTGATTTTTTTGGCGATCTAACTCTTGCAATGTGCTCAACTTGATCAAAACTGAATTGCCTGATCATAAAACAAGAAAACATTTCTGCTGAAAAAGGCTCTGAGAAATCTTTATAGTATTTTCTTACCTTTTCCCAATCAGCCATACCAAATTTACCGCTACCATAGACCGCTGTTGTTCTATAGATATAACCCACTTCTTTTATTTGTTCTATTGAAGGCTGTTGACCTGTGGATAATTGATCAATTACATAATCAAAATTTCTGCTGCTTCGATTCGCTCTAGACAACACTAAAGTATTGGATGACATTCTGCCTTTTTCTTGGAGTGGAACATTACTTCTTAACATTTCCAATTGATTTTGATCAAATTTACCATGCCTCAATGTAAGCGTGATGTCCCATTGTTCTGCGATAACTCTGTCTGTTCTTTTGTTCTGATCAAGGAAGTTTGAAAATACAACAAAATGGAAACGATCTTCAGGTGTTTCGATATCATAAACAATCTCTCCAAAGCCATCGTTATCTAGGTTGAAGTGATCAATAGAAATTTTCCACTTCTGGTGCGTGATCTTTCTTATTAGTTTACGCATAAAGCTTAGTTTATAAGGATAGAAAGAGCCAAGTCTTCTGAGATCCATTACAACACTGGGATCACGCATGAAATGATCATTTGATTGGTCTGTATTTAGGTTTGCTTGCATAAGCTTATTGTAACTTTTGAAAAGATTTTTTGAAAAAATTTAACCAGTTTTTCCCCATAATTTTTTCAATTTCTTCTTTATTAAAGCCAATTGAATCAAGTCCATCTGCTATGTTTTGAAAACCCCCGTGATTTTCAAACCAATTGGGTTGCCTAGGCCATGATGGATTATCAGATGAGCCTTCTCCAAAATCTGGTTTAAGCGTCCACCTTCCACTTCGCATCCACTCTAAAATCGTGTAATCCCAATTCAGACAGAGGTCAGAGCCGATGCCAAGTTGATCTATGCCTATCATTTCTGCTGTGTCATATATCATCTGACAAAATGCAGATAACTCACAGTTTGAACCATTAGCTAGATGAAATGGATATAGGCTGACTCCGAGCATCCCTCCTGACTGACTTAAGTTCTTTAATACCGTATCGGATTTGTTGCGTAGTGCATCATGAAAACTGCTCGGATTGGCATGGGTAATTGCAATGGGACGCGATGATAGCTCGATGGCTTGTAGTGTAGAATATTCAGCACTGTGTGACATATCAATAATCATGCCTAAACGATTCATTTCCTTTATTGCCTCTTTGCCAAATCTGGTGATACCTGAATCACGATCTTCATAACATCCCGTAGCTAAGAGACTTTGATTGTTATAACTGAGTTGCATAATTTTTGCACCCAAACTATGCATCCTTTCGATATTTCCAATATCATCTTCAATTGGAGAGCAGTTTTGGAACCCAAAGATAATGCCTATTTTATTTTGTTCAATTGCCTTACGAATGTCATCATAATCATAGACAGGCATTATTAAATCATCGTGCTTTTCGAAATGCTCATCCCACAATTTAAAATTATTGTGTGTTTCTTTGGTATTTTCCCAGTATGCAATGGTTACATGAATTATATTTAATCCAGAAGATTTTGCATTCTCAAATAGTTCTCGATCCCAATTAACATACTCAAGGCAATCTATAATTAACATGTCTTGTGTTTTTATCATTAAAGACTCTATTTCTAAGTGGATGATATATAACTGGTCTTTACTGTGGTAAAAAATTCTTTTGCATACTGACCTTGTTCTCTTGGTCCATAACTGGATGCTTTCCTGCCACCGAACGGCACATGATAATCCGTACCAGCAGTAGGGAGATTTACCATAACACAACCCGATTGAGAATTTCTTTTAAAGTGATTTGCATGCTTAAGTGAATTAGTAACGATTCCTGAGGTAAGACCAAAATCAGAATCATTTGAAATCGATAGAGCATGATTGTAATCATTTGCCCTGATAACGCAGGCGATGGGGCCGAAAACTTCTTCTCTATTAATCTGCATGTTGTTGTTTGTATCTATTAGTAATGTTGGTCTCATGAAGAACCCATTTGTATTTGTGTCAATCTTTTCGTCACCTGCAATCATCTTGGCTCCTTTTTCTAGAGCCTCATCCAGATATTTTTTATTCTGTTCAAGTTGACGGCCATCAACAGCTGGGCCAATTTGTGTTTTCTCATCAAGAGCATGACCGACAACGAGCGCTTTTGTAGCTTCAGTAAGTGCAGCCACAAATTCGTCATGAATTTTATCTTCTACAATCAATCTTGACGAAGCAGTACATTTTTGACCGGTACCAAAAAAAGCACCATTGATGGCACACTGCACAGCTGTTTCAATATTTGCATCATTGAGGACCACTAAGGCATTCTTACTGCCCATCTCCATCTGTATCTTAACCATATTTTTCATTGCATTTTGTGCGATATGATTGCCTGTCCTGACGGAGCCGGTGAATGATATGCCATCTATATTCTTACTGTTCGTAATAATTTGACCTACATTACCTGAACCCTGAACGCAGTTAAAAACTCCATCGGGTAGATCACTTTGATGGATGATTTCAGCAAAAACCGAAGCGCTAGCTGGAACAATTTCAGAGGGCTTAAGTACAACAGAATTACCAAATGCAATGGCAGGTGCTATCTTCCATGCTGCAACCGCAACAGGAAAATTCCACGGCGTTATTACACCAATCACTCCAAGAGGTTCTCTTGTCACCTCAATATCAATATTTGGTCTAACGGATGTGGTCACTTCACCCATTTGTCTCAATACTTCAGCACCAAAATATTGAAAAAACTGTCCTGAGCGATACACTTCACCAACACCCTCAGGCACAGTTTTGCCCTCTTCACGAGCAATTAATTTTCCAATTTCTTGACTATTCTTTATCAGTGCATCGCCGATGTCGTCGAGTATTTTTTTTCTTTCCTCAAGCTGACTTTTGGACCAATATTCGAAAGCATTTCTTGCAGAGCTGATGGCGAGATCACAATCATCTTCAGTCGCTTCAAAAAAAGGACCAATCTGATCAGACGTTTCAGATGGGTTTGTACTCATGAATTGTGAGCCATTTTCGGTCCACTCTCCATTGATTAAATTGCTTTTATATTTTTTGCTCATCTCTTTAAAAAATTATTTATTATCATCTTCGAATTATACTCGATTAATAAAATCTAGGTTTATTATTCATCCGAATAATTCTTACCCAGCGCATCTTTTAGTGGTTGTAGCCAAGGTTCAAAATTTTTCCATTGTTCGAGGCCACTCTTATAAATTGGTTGTCTAACTTGCTCTGAACTTGGAGTGCGAACATTTCTCTCTGTTTTATGAAAGCTAATGCAATTTTCCTCAAATGGTAATTTACAGTAATCAAGGATTCTTTTAACTTGGCCATCCAAATCATTTACAACATCTTCATATTGAACACGCAGTATTTTTCCTGGCAACACTTTATCCCAATGTTCCATCAATTTTACATAGTCTTTATAATAAGTACCTATCTCTTCAAGTCCATATGAGAACTGCTGACCACTGGCAAAGAGTTGTTTAAATCCACTGAAACAGCAAGACATGGCATTTCGTCTTGCATCAATTATTTTTGCATTAGGAAGAATAAGGCTGATCAGTGCAATGTGACGAAAATTATTTGGCATTTTATCAATAAAGAAAGGTGGTTTTGTTCGATGTATTCTAGTTTCTTCGATATACTGCCTTCCAAAATCACGAAGTAATTTTTTATCCAGAGAATTTAAGTTTTTAGGGTAATCTGGCGTTTCATTAACAGTTTTTCTCCCTGCAAGCCGATATGCTAATGATGGTATGTTCGGTAATTCAAGTGTTCCTTCAATTTTTGAATGAGATGCAAGTATTTGCTCAAGTAAGGTTGAGCCGGCTCTTGGTAGCCCTACAATAAAGATTGGATCTGGGGCATCATAACCAAGATCGTCATTTTTACTAAAGAGCTCTTCATTACAAT
>TARA_B100001057_G_C22871457_1_pt1 | contig 17875 bp, 26 predicted proteins | sample TARA_B100001057 | Tara Oceans TARA_B100001057 (sample SAMEA2621839) | marine metagenome | biome: marine biome (ENVO:00000447); feature: surface water layer (ENVO:00002042); material: "saline water (ENVO:00002010), including plankton (ENVO:xxxxxxxx)" | depth 5 m
TTTTTTCTTTAAAATGCCCATCCAATAGAATATCTTAGTTTATTATTATCAGTGCTAAACTTCACTCCGAGAATAAAACGCCCAATATAACTGAATATCCCTGTATCTATACCAAAATCACTTTGCCCCTCTATTGCCGAATCATAATAGATATTGTAGTTTCCATCTTCATAAAAATATAATGGTTTAAAATATGGGCCATAAGACCACTTTCCCCCTATTAATCCAGAAATTTTAAAACTTTTATAATTAAAAAAAACATAACATAGACCGATATTAAAATTATAAAAATGTAAATGATTATGATTAGTTATGTAATGGTTTGATATGTTCACCAACTGAGATGGATCGTAGTCAAAAATAAATGAGTTGATTCCCAAATTGATTGCTGTTTTTTCATTAAAAAAGTAATTAAATTCTAATCCAGGAGAATAAATAAATTTTGATTGTTGATATGTGAGCATTATATTTTTATTTTGCCCCGATAATTCTAAACAAAAAAAAATTACTGTAATTAAAATAAAATTAATTGTTTTCATTTATTAAATTTTCAATTACAGTTTTCATGAATTCATGTCTTTTGTTATTAAAGTCGATTAATTCCTTAATATTTTTATTCCATTCAGATTTATTTGCAATACTCCAGCGAACATAAAAATCACCATACTCAGACTCAATTCTATTTTGGTTATTTCTAATTAATGACTCTACTCTTCTGGGCTCAAAAACATTTTCTATGAAATACATATATCTTGCTAAAAAACTATCAAGAAAATCAGAGTTTTTAATCAAGTGGTTAAAAAGATAAAATGCACCAGGGGTACTATATTTTGATTCTGGCCATAAAAGATAATTACCAATTAAGTCTCCAATCCATAAATGCTCAACGTTATTTAGTTGAAAAGATTGGTCAGTATCATATAAAACCCATCTCCATTTTGAATTATTATTTGTGCGATCCTTCCACCATTTAACATTATTATTTGGCCAATCTTTATTACATATGTATGTATTTACAATAATGTAATCAATGTAACTATTAACATCAATTAAATTTGATATATGTTCATAATTAAAGTCATCTGATAAATCATAATTTTGTATAAAACCCAAAACGGTGTTTGTATAATCATCAATAGTACCATCATCTGCGTGCGGATATAGCTCGGAACCTTCTAATAAGTCAATATTATCTTTTGGAAAACCAAAATGATTTTCAAAATGATGTGGTGTAATCATTTCTCTTAAATTATAGATTCCCCAATATTGATCATTTAAATAAACGACACATTGCTGGTATGCTTGAAATTCAAAATCACCATAATCTTTTACTATTGAAATAATAGAAATATCTTTAATGTGAGTTTCTCCAAAATCATTGCCAGAGTTTCTAACAAACAATCGCTTAAAGGAATTTAGGTTTGAATTTTTAAAAACTGGGTAATTCAGTATATTATTTCCGTATTTACCTCTCCAATAAAGTCCAAATGATTTCATGGATTTCATTCTACTACAACCACCTTTTATGCGGAGCCCTACATGGTCACTAAATAAAATATGACCATTTTTTAGATATTCAATTTCTGCTGGGTATTCCCATTTTTGATTATAATTTGCAATTGGCCCACATTTTTCAGCTCCATTTATACCAATTACATATAATCCCGAATCAGGAGACCATAAATAGTTTTCATTAGTGGTAATGTCTAGTTTTGGTAAATTACCTGTGTATTCTGTAAAAAACAAATTCTCTTTTTTACAAGAACTAATCAAAATGATAGTAAAAAAAAAAAGCTTTTTCATAAATCAAATATAATAGTTTTAGGTTAGTGTAGGAATATGTAAATCTATTGCTTATACAACCTAGGATGTTTTATATCTTTTAGTATATTCGTAGATTAATTTTTAAATATATAAAATGAAAAAAGGAACAGTAAAGTTTTTTAATCAAACTAAAGGATTTGGTTTTATTAATGAAGAAGGAGGGAAAGATTACTTTGTACACACAACGGGTGTTTCTCAGCAAATTAAAGATGGCGACTCTGTTGAGTTTGAATTAGAAGAGGACCAAAAAGGAATGCGGGCTGTCAATGTACGACCTGTATAATTTTAATTAGGTATTCATATTTTAAACATAGTGGTTTTAGGTTAGTATAAGAATATGTAAATCTATTGCTTATACAACTTAGGTTGTTTTGTATCTTTTAGTATCTCTTTATACAACAGATGAAATGAATAAGATTCATCTAAATGGTTCGAACTGAAGACAAGAAGGGGGGAGCAGGTAAAAACGCATTTTTAAGTCTGTAGGTTTTTCTACTCTAGAATATACTTCTTTTCTATAGAACCATCATTATAGATGTGTAATTGGAAGCCTTCGTTGTTATTATTTTCTCTTCCAAGTATGTCTGTTTTTTTTATCAAATATTTATTTTGTGATAATTCTATAATATTTAAATTATTTATAGTAATTGGCCAAGAACATACTATTTCTGGATTTGGTCCTGAAAATAGATGATTTGCTAAATGAAGGGTTCCATTAAATGGAAAATCGATAGCTCCTAAAACAGTTAACATCCTTTCTTCCATCATTCCAGGGCCCAGTCCATATGCATTGAGAGCAGTTTCTAGTTCTTCATTGGCAATAGTTTCTTCCATCTCATTTCTCAATATAAGACCACAATACGGAAACCAATAACTGGAGACATAATCTGTTGTAACCTGAATTTTAAGAAAGGGCATACTGTTTTCAGGAATAGTACCAGTACCAGTAAATGTAGTATTTATTGAATCACATAATTCTGCTGGGACTATTTGCCCAAAGCTCAATAGTGGTATAATAAGTGAAAGTAATATTTTATTCACAATTTGCCGCATCTCTCTCTAAAGCTAACCTGCCTAATTCGTTGTTGAGGCTGTATTTTTGAAAAATTTTTTGACAATTTTCAGATAACATTTTTCCATCATTTAACGCTTTGTAACAATCACATATTTGATTTGATGTTTTTTTAACTGAACTTAATTCCTTAAAATCTTGTTTGGTTATATGATTATCATATTTAATTACAAGGCAATTTATTATAGTTCCCGTTGTTACACCCCCTTTATCTCGTTTAATATTAATAACATCTACACCATTCCCATATTGTTTAATGGCTGAATTCATTACTTTATCATATAAATGTTCCATGGGACCAACAATAACTTTAAGGTTTCCTAGGACAATAAAATCTTTTTCTTTGTTATGTATAGATTTTTCAGAATCATTTAAATGAGTTGTTGCACAACCTGAATAAAAAAAAATAACCGGAACTATTAGTAAAGTAATATATTTTTTCATGACGATATTGTTTAGTTATATAAATATAGTAGTTTTAGTTTAGTGGATTTTTTATTTAGTTTTTAATTATCAGTTTCAAGAAATATATAATTACGCCATAACTAAAATTACTGAAATTTTGGGTCATAATGAATAAAAAAATTAATCCATATGATTCGTGAAAAAAAGTATGTAACTGGTGTTAATATAAATAATATGAAAGCATTTGAAATTATTAGATATTTTACATCAATATCATAAAAAAAGAAATCAAAGCAAAACCACGTCAATAAAAAAATAAAAACAGAAATGGCATAACTCACATACATAGCTCCAAACCAAAATCCAGGTTCTAGTTCAAATTTTAATTTACATTTTTCACAACGCCCAATATCATAATGGTTCGAAATAAAAATATTTTTATAGGGATTATTATACTTCCAGAATTGAGAAGAGTGGCATCTTGGACACAGATTATTTAGAATACTATATATTTTATAACCTTTTTTCAAACTAAATTAATTAGGGAACAAAAAAAACTAAATTACTAAGGTGGCACTCCATTCAACATTAATCTGACTCAAAGATGGTTTCCATGGTATAATTAAAAAGAGAGCAATTATTGCTAATTTCCAGCAGACTCTATATTCTCTTCTCATTTACTAATTGTTTATTTTACAATAAAATATCCTCTCATACTCTCACTGTGACCAGGGTAAGTACATACATATTCATAATTTCCTTTTTTAGGAGCCTTGAATTCTAGTATAACAGTCTCTCCTGGTTCAGCTAAATCAGAGGAAGCAATGACATTTACATTATTTGGCACATATTTCATATTTGGACCAGCGTTAAGTGCCTGAGTAGCGACTTCTTTTCTTGAACCATAGTTAACAAAAACTATATTATGTTTCATCGCAATTTGTTCACCTTCATTTATTAAAATTATTCTGATCCATGAGTCATTATTAACCTGGATATTTTCTATATCAAATTTCATATCAGACATAGTATTTCCGACGGCTCTTATTTCAAATTCAACCCATTCTTTTTTTGAATTTTCTATTTCTGCATCTTGGACTTTTGTTAGATTTGAGTTTGTAAGTTGTTTTTCAACTCCATTATTTGGACCACCACAGGAAATTAAAAAAGCACAAAAAATTATTTTAGATATTTTTTTCATAGTTTTTTTTTAAAAATTATTTTTTTAGAAAATCATAGTATTCAATATTAATAATAAGTGTTCAATTTTCAAACAAGGTTTCCTGTTTTACTAAAAAACTTTGTAAAAAAGTTTTTCAATTATTCTACACCTAAAATTTTATTAAGTCTTTCTAAACCAAATTCATTTCCATAAAGAAGAATTGAAAATCTTTGAATTTCAGCTGCAATTTGAATAGCGGTTTTAATTTCTTCTTCACTGGCACCTGCTTGTTTAGCTAAATGAACCTGAGCAGAAATACAATACTCACATCTTATCGCAGCGGATGCAGAAATTGCAGCTAATCTGGCTTCTTTTGTAGCTATTGGGCTCTTATCTGAAAAGAGCATATTAAACTCTTTGAAATATTCAGCAGCATCTTCGGCCATAAATTTAGGGTACATTGAATTAAACGGACTTTCTTTTAACAAATCTTTATATTTCTTGTCATTATTTTGAGCTATCATAAAATTGCTTATTAAAAAAAGAGTAATTATTAATTTTTTCATAGTAATATAAATATAGTGGATTAAATCAGGATTTCCCCCTCAGTTCTGGATCATTATCTAAATCTTTTTGTTGAGCATTATTTGATTTAATAATTATTGTAAATAATGTTATAACATATGCACAGAAAATAATTAAGCCAATAATAAACATTGTAATATTTTCCATCATTTATTTCTTATTAATTTCATTTTTATAATCTTGAGCTCTTTGTCTAATTACAACAGACAAAATTAAAATAGACGGCACCCATATACCAACAAAAATACCTTCTAACTGAAATCCATAAAACCAAAGACTCACCGAATAAAGAAAAGAAATAAATGCTAAAATAACTGGATAAAATGTTTTCCAAAACAACATAAATTTTTTCATAAATAATTTTTTGTAAAGATAATGATTTAGTTGCACAAATATAGTGGATTTTTGTTAGTGTATGAATAAATCAATTGATGATTAATTAAAACCATCTACGAGTTTTATTTCTATAGTTTATAAAATCCTCTCCAAATAATTTTAACATAGTTTTTTCTTCAGGTATAATTTGAAAATATGTCATAAAATAAATGAAAAATACAACTATAAGAATGCCTCCATAAAAGTTAAATTTAATTGCTACTGAAATCAAAATTAATACCATCCCAAGATACATGGGATTTCTTGAATATTTAAATATCCCATACGTAACCAATGATGAAGCTTTTTCTATCTTGATTGGATTGATTGTAGTTTTTTCTTCTTTGAATGTTTGAAAAGAGATTAAAATTATAATAAAACCCGAGACCAAAAAAAATAAACATAGTTGAACAGAATGGTTAAAAATTAATTCAGGGAATAAAGGTTTAGATAAATAAATTAATACCGCACATATTAAAGTTACAATAGGAGGGGGAACTGTATTCTTCATTCTTCAAAAATATTAGTTTTCATTAAAAATTTAGTTGTAAATATAGTGGTTTAAGTAACAACTGGAATAGCAACACATAATGATGGTAAATTAAGTTTCTACTTTAAATTCTGAAATCTCTAAAGAAAACATAAGAAATTGATTTACATCTTTCCTTAATTACTTCGATAATAGCTAAGTGGGTTTAATAGCTGAAAACTTTACACGACACATTAATAAAAATCAAGCTTGATTGGCCAATTTTTTTATTCAAGAAAATACTTCTTCTCAACACTACCATCATCATAGATGAATAATTGAAATCCCTTATTAATAGCCTCACGACCTAATAGATCTATTTTTTTTATTAAAAACTTTTTATTATTTATAAAAGTCATTGAAGAATTGTTATTGGATAAAAACTGAGAAAAAAACCCCCAAATTTCTTCAGCTACTACTATATCATCAACATCCCATGAGTGACCACTTTTATGTTTGTAAAGCCACACTTTTTTATCATTTTGTTTAGAAAAATACTTATAACTTATCACAAACTTGTTATTATTATTAAAATTAGGTAGAGTATCAATATTTAAATACTCAAGTTCGTTTAAATCTGTCCAATAATTTATTATAGAATCAATCCCCAGATAAGGTCCCCAAAATTGGTCATTTGAATCGCCCTCAAAAAGAGTTACGTTGTCATTAGTACCATGAAGTTCAAATATTGAAACTGGTAAGCCACTACAACTATTATTCGTAAGGCCATTAGGGAAAATTGTTCCAGCTACAGGTGCATAAGCTTTAAATAATCCTGGATATTCACAAGCAATTAAATAGCATAGTTCTGCTCCATTAGACATTCCAGTCAAAAAAGTGTTCTCAACACTTAGATTTTTTGTAGTTTGTAAAAAACTAGCAAGTTGAGTAATGTAATCTATATCGTCAACATTACTGTCCTGTGTGAATTCATAACCTACATTCCAAAAATTTAAGCCCCAATTATCCGATGTACCCTCAGGATAACATACTGAAAATCCATATTGATCAGCTAAATCATTCATTCCGCAGTAATTCATGATTTCTTGCGCGCTTCCAGAGTAACCATGAGCTACAAAAACTAAAGGGGCATCTTCTTCAATGTTACTTGGCTCATAATAAATATAGGCTCTTTGTTGACCATTATGATTATAAGTCAAGAACTCTTGTCCAAAAATTGAAAAAGGTATAATTAATGATAAAATAAAATTTTTCATAATGAGTTTTTTTAAATAAAAGATTTTTATAATAAATCAATTGTTATTAACCAAAGCTATAATTTAGTTAAAATCCATTGAATGAATCAATATGATTATTAACTTCTTTTAAATATTGTGCATTAATTAATTCATCGCCCTGAAAAGATTCATGTATTCTAGAAAATATAGGCTTAAAACTTAAAACCTCACTACCTAAATAATGAAGAATAGAAGTCAAGTGATCTAATCCTCTTAAATTTCCCGCTCTTCCACTTGACAAACCTACTAAACTAACTTTTTTTGATTTATATAATTTAGGATTTGTGCAGTCAATAAAAGACTTTAAAACTCCAGGTATACTGCCATTATATTCAGGGCAAATAAATATAAATTTATCAACATTTAATAAATATTTATTTACAATGGAATCAAAATCATTTGTTGTATTTCCAAATGCATTAGAAAATAAAAAATCTATTGGAAGTTTCTGAAAATCTAAAACTTGAGATTGAATGTTTTTTTCTTTCAGTATAGAAAAATATATGTTAGCTACTTTGTTTGTATAGCTGTCTTTTCTATTTGTAGTTGAAAATATTGTAATCATTTTTTTATGTAAAATTAAGAATTAATACTAACTATATTATTTAATTTACAAATATAATAGTTCCAGGTTAGTGTAGTAATTACTAAGAAAACTTAAGTACGTTATTTATTCGTTAAATAAACTCCCAAAATTATTATTAGTAAAGAAAATATATGATTTTCATTAATTATTTCTCCATCTATAAACCCCCATGTAAGAGCAATAATAGGAATCAAATAGGTAACCGAAGAAGTAAAAATTGCTGATGTTTTAATTATTAAATAATTAAATATAATAATAGCGAAGGAGGTGCCAAATGCACCCAGTATAAAAACATAAAAAAAAGCTTCATATGCACCTGAATGATTATTCATTTTATCAAAAAAATCTGAAAAAAGTAATAAAAAAGTTGAAATTGGACCTATTATAAAGAAAGCATAGCCTGCTATTTCAACAGCTGACGTTTTTTTTAAAAAAGATTTTATTGTGTTTAAATTTATTGCATAAAATATTGAAGCTAAAATTATTAATAAGCTATAAGAATTAAGTAATCCTAAATTTACGTCCCCCGCAAATAAAAGAACCGCGCCAACAAAACCAATCAAAACACCTAATAGTTGTTTGGTGCTAGTTTTGTTCTTGAAAAGAAAACCTATTAAAATTGTAAATATTGGAACAAGTGAATTTAAAATCCCAACGGTTGAACTATTAATTTGTGTTTGTGCTTTAGCAAATAAAAAAGCAGGAAAAGCATTTCCTAAAAACGCCACTACCAAAATAGGTAAAATTATTTTTTTTTTTAAAGAAAAAAATTTTTTAAAGGTAATGGGTATTAAGATTAACCAAGCAATTACCATTCTTAATAAGGCGACTTCGTAATCTGAAAACACTAATAATGATTTTTTTATTAGAATAAAAGAACTACCCCAAATTACAGATAAAAAAATTAATAAAAAATATAAATAATTTGTTTTCAAAAAATATAATTTTTTTTGATTAAAATTTAACTTAAATCCAAATATCTTCAGTCATTGTAAATTTTCCACCCGCATCCCCTGTATTTATAACCCCTCTAGGTTCAACTACTAAAATTTTACATTCTTTCTTTGCACAAGGTTTATGCTCAACTCCTTTAGGAACAACAAACATTTCACCTTCTGATAATTTCACCTCTTTATCTTTAAATTTTAATATCATCTCTCCTTCAATAACAATAAAAGTTTCGTCTGTATCTTTATGATTATGCCACACGAATTCACCTTTAATTTTAGCAATTTTAAAATGATAATCATTCATTTCTGCAATTACCCTAGGTGACCAATGGTTTGTAAATTTTGAAAATTTTTCATGCAAATTAATCTTACTTGATATCATTTTTAAATAATTTAAATCTTGAACTAATATAATAGTTTTATATAAGATCTTATATTTTAAAATACGTATTAATATTTTACTTTTATTTATTTTTAAATTAGAAAAAGATTTCAAAATTTAAAAAAATTATAACATGAATGAAAATTTAAAGACTGCAGTATTATTATCGGGTTGTGGGGTATTTGATGGATCAGAAATTCATGAATCTGTATTAACTTTACTAGCTCTTTCTCAAAATAATTTGGATTTTATTTGTACAGCTCCGGATTTAGATCAACACCATGTGATAAATCATGTAAATGGAAATGAAATGAATGAAAAGAGAAACGCATTTATTGAGTCCTCAAGAATTTCAAGAGGTAAATTTGTAAATTATCTGAGCTAAACACACAAGAAATATCATCAATCGTAATTGTTGGGGGATTTGGCGCTGCTAAAAACTTAAGTAATTGGGCTTTTAAAGGACCAAATGGAAGTGTTATTAATGATGTGAAAAAATTAATTAATCATTGTATCAATAGCAAAAAACCCATTGTTTCTCTTTGTATATCCCCAACTCTTATTGCTAAATCACTTGAAGGAACTGATTATAATCCCAATCTAACTCTAGGGTCAACTCAGGAAGATTCAAAATATAATATTCATGAAATAAATAATGCTATCTCTTCCCTTGGATCTGTGACTATTGATAAAACAACTAACGAATTATGTTATGATAAAAAATTAAAAATAATTACAGCTCCTTGTTATATGATGAATGTTAAGATTAATGATGTTTACAATAATATAAAGTTAGCTATTGATAAATTATCAGAGATTCTGTAAATCGTTAATAGAACCCAAAAATTAGTTTAAAATTAATTGTATTATTTTTTTGTTTAGCAACAAGAACACCCACCTTGGTTAGAATCTTTCTTTATTTTACATGAATACATTGGATATTTTTCAATAAATGCACTAACTAGTATTTCATTTGGAAGATTATCATTTACACCAAATTTTTTTCTAATAAGCAAAGCAAATTCCTCAATTGTATAATTTTTGTCGTCTAAAGCTAATGGGTTTTTGTTGACTTTTTCATTCATAATTTTTAAAAATTGTAATTCAAATTACTATTATTTTTCTAAAATAATAGTTTTAAGCTCTTCTCTCATTTTTTCAAATTCTTCGCTACTCATGAGACCTAAATCCAATAAATCTTTTGCCTCTTTTAGTTTAACAATAGCCTCGTTTCTAGTCATAGATCTATTTTTCAACATTAATTCCCCTATTTCAATAGCAAGTTCAGTATTTAATACTGTCAAAACTTTATTTAGACCAAAAGCTTTACCGTTGATTTCACCGAGTAATATTTTTACATAAAGGGGTTTTTTTCTTCCGCCATTATGACTAGCTCTCATTTGAGTTACTATTACTTTTTCTCCCATAAAAGATAAACCTGCCATAGAGGGTGTGTAACCATTTATAGCTCCTAAAACAGTACCAACTCCTGCAGGTCGACCCAATTGAATAGTGGCAAACGTTTGATAACTTGAAGATCTTCCAATCGCTATAGCAGATCCTGTTCTAATATTTTTACTACTACTACTTTGTCCCCATGCATGACCTACATTGTAACTACTTGAAGATGTGGGGGCTCCAATTATTAATGTGTCTCCTAATTTTATAGAGTTTCCGTCGGAGGTGATATATTCGCCTAATTTTGTACCACTCTTTATATTTTTATAAAACTCAATATCTTGGGATTGATTATAAGTCAATGACTCCAGCCACTTTTTAGGGTTTTTTTTCTCATTTGTAGAACTTAATTCCCCTTGAGCGGAAACGTAAGTTGCAAATAAAAATAAAAATAGTCCGAAATTTATTTTCATATTATTCAAACAAAGAAAACTCTAAAGAGCCCTCTGGATTTTCAGGAAAGAGACTGACATCCCAAGTTTTAATTGCCCACTTGTCACAGTTCCCATCTCCATAATCTATAGTAGCAACCCACTCATCATTTTGATTATAATATTCAAATGTTCCTGAGACTGGGGTCAGTATCGTTTTACCCCAATCTTCAAAATAACAGTCAATTTTTTCCATTGGATTAACCTCTAACTCAACATACCCATCTTCTTGCATAGCAAGTCTCATACCTTCGGCATCATCAGAACAACAAACACCCTCAGAGCAACAAACTTTTCCTGAATCACTATTAGAATCATGGTCGTGATCATCATCTTTTTCACATGATGTGAAAATAAAAACGCATACAAGTAACGTTGATAAATAAAATGTTCTCTTCATACAATAAAATATTTTAGTAAATATACTAATGTAAATTTAAATTTTGTTTTTATTAAAGTTTATATATTTTAATTAAAATTCAAAAACTCAAAATCTCCAGACACTAATAAATTATCTAAACCGGGATTACATTGTTCCGGAATTAATGAGTGAGGAGATAATGAAAATGAAAATGAACCTTTAAATGTATTTGTGTTGAGGTTTATTTCTGAAAAAACAAAATTACCAGAAGATGTTTGATAAATACAGTTTTCTCCCAACATAAATTGGGGGCCATTAGACCAAGTACCAGGGTCAACTGTTGATATATTTAATTCTTCACCAATATTATTTTGAAATGAAGCAATATTTTTGAATCCAAAATCTAATGTTGATACATACCCTCCATTAAACATTCCGGGGGCTACAGGATGACACTGATACTGAATAGAAGCCTTTATATCAATTGTTCCATCAGGGTTGATGTCAATATCATCCATAAAAACATTATTACATGACGCACCAACGACAAAATCAGTGTCACATACAATAATTTCAATATCATCTAGTGTAATATATTCTCCTAAATCGCTGTCCCAAAAACTAGAACCTTGGAAGTTAAATGAAATCCGACTAAAATTTTGACAATCCTGATTTAAGTCTTGATCTTGATCGTTATCTTCCTCACATCCAAATGGAAGGAAAAATAGCAAAGTAAAGAATATATATTTTTTCATAATTAAAAATATAACTTTATTGTCTCTTCTGACATATTCCAAATAACATTTGAAAACTTATTAAAAAAACCCAGTCCTATTAAATTGTCTTTATCAGGATTTTTATAAGATCTAATTTGTGTTACACCAACAATTAAATTTTTTATGGAATATTTATCAATAATAATTGGATCTATAATTTTATAATATTTAACATTATGTTCTGCTCCTACAGCCTCAATTTTTCCCGACACTTTTAAATCTTCATAGTCTAATCCTTTACTTAATTCATTCCACTGAGTTTGATTCATTGTGAATGAACTACAGCCAGTATCAAAATGAAACTTAACTTTTTGATTATTAATTGTTAAATTGATGTAATAGGCATTTAATTTATTATCAAATTTTTTTAAGTTAATTGTACTTGAATAAGGACCAGAAACTATATCATCTTCATTATAATAATTTTGAGTGTTACAAGTTGTTTGAATTATTAATCCATCTTTGAAAATATTAAAACATTCCTGACCACTAGAAAGTTTATGAAAACGTGTGCCATCAATTAGATTCGATTCTTTAAAACTCCCTTCTTCCCAATCGCCAGTTGAAGATGTATACTTTCCTTCAACTAAAAATCCATCTTTAAATGTTCCAACTGCATAGGCACCACTTTTTTCATAAAACCTTGTTCCTTCCACAAGATTCGATTCTTTAAAACTACCTTCTTCCCAATCGCCAGTTGAAAATATATACTTTCCTTTAACTAAAAATCCATCTTTAAATGTTCCAATGGCATAGGCGCCATTTTTTTTATAAAACCTTGTGCCTTCAATTAAATTCGATTCTTTAAAACTGCCTTCTAGCCAATCGCCAGTTGAAGATGTATACTTTCCTTTAACTAAATACCTATCTTTAAATGTGCCGACTGCATAGTCACCGTTTGTAAAAATATATTTCCCATCACCATTATCACAAACTCCTTTTACACATTGACCAAAGACAATTTGAGTTATTAAAAATATAATTATTGTTTTTGTCATAATTGAATGATATAAATAAATTAATATACTAACTTAACGAAGTCGAGTATAAATAAAAATACATTTATTATAAGATATGAAAAAAATAAAAAATAAAGTTTTACTGACAGGCATTTCTGGTTATATTGGTCTACACTGTGCAGTAGAATTACTTAAAAATGATTACGTCGTTAAGGGTTCATTGCGAGATTTTTCTAAGTACAAAGAAATAAAAAGCGATATTTCAAAAACAACGAAAATATTTAATTGGAGCCATATTCCTTTTGAAAAAACTATTTTGGATACTGCAAAATATATAGAAAGGCTTATTTAACAATGAAAATTATTTTTTAGTAAATTTTTTTAATAATCCTTTGATTAATTCGAGCTCTTGAGTGAAAGGTTTTTTAAATAAAAAATATCTTATAGAATAATATACTAGTAAAGTCATAACTCCAAAAGGAATTATAACTGCTAAAACAAATATTCCCAATTTTAATTTATCTTTTCTTTTCAATTTTTTATGATTTATTTTACTAAATAAGGAAATCTATCTATTAAATTATTTGAAAAAATATGTTCAACAATATCTGTATGATTTCTAAAATATCTAGAAGAAATATCATCTTTATATGCCCAAAATAACATGCCATTATTATTATAAATAGAGATTGAAGCTTCTACAAACTTTGCTCCTTTTATTTCATCTACAATTGATGTTCCTATTAAAAAAATATCAGTTGCAGTATTATTGAACGATCTTTGATAGGTTATACTTTTTTTTTCATCTTTTATTCCAAAAGATGATAATCTTATAATTTTTGAGCTATCAATATTGATGTATATTATTGCATCTACGTTTAAAATTTTACACAATTTTTCTGGTGAATGCTCTATAATATCTTGGATATTTATATTGTTATTATTTAGCTTATTAATTGTTTGAGTAGAATTAAGGAGATCTACTTTTGGTCTTTTTATAAAACTAATTAAATTTTTTTCTCTGTTATTTATTGCAATAAATCTGTCTCTTTGAGTTTGCGGAACATACCCATCTTCATCAATTGTTATCTTTTTTTTATTTTGAGATTTTGATATTGTATTATTAATCTCCTTAAAAGAATCTGAAATTTTGGAGTAAAAGTCTATAAAAAAAGCCTGTGAGCACTCTATTTCCATTTCCTTAATATCATAAGTGGAAAAAGTTTCTTTTCTCTTCTCTCTGTTATTTATATTGTATGAAACAGACACAGGTAAAATTGCTATTTTTTTATGATCAGAAACTATATCGTTAAGCCCTGGTTCAGAAAAAATATTTTTTTTAAAAAACATTTGATAAGTATTGACAGGGTAATTGTCTGAGAATAGATATTGAGAAAAAGAAATTAGAGGAATAATAAATATTACTAAAAAATATTTCATGGCTTATTGTTAATTAAAGCTATATAATAAATATTTATTAATCTTCAACTATTATTGTGCCAACCATACCGCTTTGAGCATGTCCACCAACTGAACAATCATAATTATACACACCAGTTAAATTAAAGGTATGGGTATATATAACGGCACCCACATCAGAAACAATCGGGGAATTAAATGATTCAGGATTTTCAAATGATGTGTTTGTCATTGAATTTATTTCACCATTAACATCATGAAAACCTCCATCATTTATCCATCTTACTTGATCCCCAACATTAATTGTAATATTAGCGGGGTCATAATAAAAGTTACCCGCAAAAATAGTGTGGATAAGTGCAAGAACATTTCCATCACAATCATAACCAGCTTCAGGATATGTACAAGAGTTGTCATCATCCGTAGCATTCTCATTATAATTGCAAGCTAGTGAGTCGGTGCAACCCTGAATAGACTCATGGTCGTGATTGTGGTCATCTTCTTTTTCACATGAACTAAAAATAAATAAAAGAGTAAATATTGTGAATAAACAAAAGTAATTTTTCATTTTAAAAATTTTTCACAATATAATATTTATTGAGATTAAACAATATTGATTTTAAATAAAGTATTTAAAATTTATTTTTTGTAAGTCAATTAAAAATTATATTTAATATTTATTAAATGAAATTACTTTTATACATATTATTAATTCCTATTATATCAATATCACAAAATGAAATTAATAAACCTTTGTTTAGCTCTAAAGACCTAAAATACTCAACTGAAGTTGGAATTAAATATTATACTGGCAACTTATTTCTTAATCAATATAAATATAGCAGAGAAGGGTTAGTATTTAATTTTAATACATTTTATAAAAAAAGTATTAGCAAAAATTCATCATTAAGATATACTACCAGTATTATTCTAAGTAATGCAATAGCAAAAAAAATAACAATAGATGAAAATATTGAAGAGATTGGAAATATTAATTTCACCACTAAAATCCCAAATATTTTATCATTTGATATTAATTTTTCTTTTGAAATTGAGAAAAAAATATCGAAGGTAATTTCTAATTCTATAATTTTAAAATTTAGGTTATACCCTTTGATTTACAAAAAAGGAAATATTTTAAATACTGAGTTAAATTCACTAGGAGGGCTAACGTCTTCGGAAGATAATGGTAGTTTAGCTAGTTTAGAAAAGGCCTCTTGTTTAAATTATTCAATTAACTTTTATTTAAAGAAAAAAAACCTAATAAGATTATTGTTATTTGTTAATAGTGACTGGAGTTTAAACAATATAAATAAATTTAACTACTTTCCTGGATTTGAAATTAAATTTGAAAAAATAATTAATCTGTAACAAACTTTGACTCTACGCAACCGTTATCATAAATATAGAATACAATTTCATTATTTATATTATTGATTACTTGTCCTAACTGATTGACTTTTTTTAATAATTTTTTTTGACTAGAACTACAGTCTGGAAAAATCAATCTAAAGTCACTAATATTATCCTCTATCCAATTAATTCTATGATAAATCCAATACTTTAAATAATCCACCTCACTTTCAAAACTATCTCCAAGTTGGTAGTTTGGCCAAACATATTCATTCATGATATTCCATAACTCAAAGTTTCTTTCTTGGGCACCTTTGATATAATTACTATTTAAATCAATGTATTCAAATATTTCATCAAAACTTAATACGTTTTCTCTTAACTCAAACCATCTATTTGATAAAGCAATACTAAAAGAGTCATTTTGTAATAGATCATACCAATAGCTTGGAATACTAGATCTACATGCGGTTTCTTTTTCTAAAACCCATTCACTAATTTCTGATGACTTACAAAAATCAACATTACCAAGAGATAAATTATAATCCCAAACAGGCCCCATAGTTAAAAGGCCATCATTTAAATCGCTGTCTTTATATAAAAAAGTACTTAAACGATAAGCATCTACATTTTTAGTTAATTCACTTATAATTAAGTAATCTAAAAATGATGTGAAATTTATATTTTCTACTGAATCAATCGGAGTTTGATTAATAGACATTTCTTTAATTATTGAATTTATATTGTTCATATAATCTTTAATATATAATTTTTGAGATTCTGTAATTTCATCTGCCTTTGGATAATGATATTGAAAACAAACTTGATCATTGTTAAAATTTGTAAAGTCTGAGCACCATGAGGAATTAATTGGCGCATCAGTTAATTTATCAATTTTGATTATATAACCTCCTGTAATATCATTTTTTTCATTTTTTTCAATATCAACTCTATTTTTATCTCTTTTTATTTTCTCTACAAGTAAGTATAAACCCTGATATTCATCATTTAAAAACAGCTCACAATGCTTTGTTCTTGGAGCATAATGATCCATTTGTTTTGAAAGGTGATAAGTTAAACTATTCCTTAAAAATGTTTTATCTGAATATGCTCCATATAATACCCAATCATTTTCTTCAGGTAAATCAAGAATTGAGACATTATTATTTTCACCATTATAATCTTGTGTTTCAAAACTATAAGATTTTTTTGGAAATAATTGTTGTGATGAGCTTCCTCTCAGCTCAATACTTATTTGTCCTGAATAATTATTGTGTAAATCACTTAAATTATTTTCAGTATTAGTATTATCAATTACTCCCATGTTAGCAATGATTCTTGGATCATCCAAGACCTCATTTCCAAATGTGTTTATTACAATTATTGGTAAATTTGACTTAAAGGTCTGACAAAAAGAAAGAATTGGTATAAAAATAATTATAAAAAAATATAACTTCATTTATCTAATTTCTTTTGGTTTGAGGTATATAATCAACTTTTTTCACATGGAAGTCAATATTTGAAAGTACCTTTATATTTAAATATCTATTAATTTCTTTATCGTAATTTAAAAAGATCCAAATTTCTTTTTCTTCATGATTAATAATAATTTTTTCGCCATTACTATTAATATATTTATCCATGTTTAATTCATCTTTTCCAATAAATTCCCATTCGAAAACACCTTCGGACTCTCCGTAATTAAAATTAAATGAGTACTGATCAGCTTCAGGATAAATTACATATCTTCTATACATTTGATCATTAACCTGATAATGATTTTTTTCTGAATTCCATGTCATTTTTTCAATATGATTACTTGTAACATATTTATTATAGTCTAATTGTGAAAATGAAAATAGTGGAAATAATAATAATAGTATTAAATTTTGCATATTGTTAAATATATATAATTATTCAAATATAGTTAGGTTTTCGTAAAGTATGGAATAATTAAATAATGTTGGTTATTATCATATCATAATGAAAAATTTAATAATAATTGCTTTT
>TARA_B100001057_G_scaffold146988_1_pt1 | contig 17872 bp, 15 predicted proteins | sample TARA_B100001057 | Tara Oceans TARA_B100001057 (sample SAMEA2621839) | marine metagenome | biome: marine biome (ENVO:00000447); feature: surface water layer (ENVO:00002042); material: "saline water (ENVO:00002010), including plankton (ENVO:xxxxxxxx)" | depth 5 m
AAAAAAAAATGCATTAGCAATAAATCTTTTTGCGGCTGCAAATATAAAATCTTTTTTCAATGTTATTCAACATTTTTTGATTTTATTTTTATTTTTTTTTGGATTATAAATTTAAAAAAAGTTTAGTCCTTAAACGTCAATGATTTAGAATACTTATCAACAGTTTTTTAATACTAATTTTTGTCTCTCCAAAAAGTGTAAAGAGAGTCTAGATTAAAGTCTAAAGCATAATCTTGCTTTTCGAGTGATCCATCTGAGAAAGATCTTTGGAGAATATCCTCAATTAAATAATCTTCATAATCCTCAAAAGGCTGAAATTCATCTTTGAGAGATATAGAATAGAATGATGCTGCTGTATTATATAACAATGCTCTGAATTTATTTCTATATTCAGATACTATCTTGTGGGCAGTCAAGCCAGTCTGTCTATTCAAAAGCTTAACCAAAATTCTTCCTTGAGATCTAGACAATTTTCTCAATTCACTTGAAAACTCATTGTAAACAAATTTTTCTAATTTTTTTAAATAAATTTTTCTTTTTCTTTTTGATTTGATTAAATCAACTCTTGAATCTATTCTAGTCATTCTTTCAGAAGCTAGTTTAGCATATGGATATACTTTTTTTACTCTATATCTTAAGATTACATATTCCTTTATTGCATCATCATTTTTAAATTTCAATGGTTGAAAAACAGTAACTTCATCTAAAACAAATGTACTAGAAGGTATTGAATCTCCTGGAAACAAAAAGTCTAGGTTTTCAGATTGATCTTGACAAATCAAAATATTTGAAAAAATTATGGTTACTAGAAATAAATAATATTTCATCATACAAATTTAATAAGATGTTTAGTAATAATTGTTAATTTTGCTTTTTAAAAAATTATGAAAATACTTAATTCTAAATCGTTAAAATTCTTAGAAGAATACCTAAACAATGCTGCACCAACCGGTTATGAGTCTGAGGGTCAAAAAATTTGGATGAAATATCTAAAACCTTATGTTGATGAATTTATAACTGATAATTATGGAACAGCTGTAGGAGTAATAAATCCTGATAAAAAATTTAAGGTTGTTATTGAAGGTCATTCAGATGAAATTTCTTGGTATGTTAATTATATTACAGACAATGGACTTATATATGTTATAAGAAATGGAGGAAGTGATCATCAAATAGCACCATCAAAATGGGTGAATATACATACCAAAAAAGGAATTGTAAAAGGTGTATTTGGATGGCCAGCTATTCACGTTAGAGATCATGCAAAAGAGGCGCCACCAAAACTTGATAATATTTTTATTGACATCGGGGCAAAGGATAAAAAGGAAGCTGAAAAGATGGGTGTTCATGTTGGTTGTGTAATTACATATCCAGACTCATTTCACATCCTTAATAAGGATAAATTTGTTTGTAGAGCAATTGATAATAGAGCCGGCGGATTTATGATAGCTGAGGTTGCTAGACTACTAAAAGAAAATAAAGATAGTCTCCCATTTTGTCTATACATCACTAATTCTGTTCAAGAAGAAATCGGTCTACGAGGGGCTGAAATGATTACAAATACATTAAAACCAGATGTTGCTATAGTTACTGATGTTACGCATGATACTTCAACACCGATGATAGAAGCTAAAAAACAAGGAGATACTAAAATAGGTAAAGGCCCAGTTATTTCTTACGCACCTGCAATTCAAAATAATCTTAGAGAAAAGATCATTGCTACAGCAGAGAAAAACAAAATACCTTTTCAAAGAGCTGCATCATCAAGATATACAGGAACAGATACCGATGCATTTGCTTACAGTAATGGAGGTGTGCCCTCTGCACTTATTTCACTTCCTTTGAGATATATGCACACTACTGTTGAAATGGTTCAAAAAGAAGACGTGGAAAATGTTATTAGACTGATATATGAAACATTAAAAAACATTAAAGCTAACGAAAGCTTTAGTTACTTTGATTAAAGTTTTATTTTTTGGATTCCCATATTGTACAAAGTAAAACCAAAAATATCTGAGTATTGTTCTATTGTCTTTGATAAAGGTGTACCTGATCCATGACCAGCATCTTTTTCTATCCTAATTAAAACTGGATTTTTACCTACATGTTTATCTTGAAGTTGAGCTGCAAACTTAAAAGAATGGGCCGGCACTACCCTATCGTCGTGATCTCCTGTTGTAATGAGAGTAGCTGGATATGATGTGTTTTCTTTTACATTATGAACCGGAGAATAGTTCAATAAGTATTGAAACATCTCTTCAGAATCCTCTGATGTTCCATAATCAAAAGCCCATCCAGCTCCTGAAGTAAACTTATGGTATTTTAACATATCTAGAACACCAACTGCAGGTAATGCAACTTTCATTAAATCTGGTCTTTGCGTCATAACAGCCCCTACCAACAAACCTCCATTAGACCCTCCTCTTAGAGCTAAATATTCAGAAGATGTATAATCCAATGATATAAGATATTCAGCTGCAGCAATAAAATCATCGAATACATTCTGTTTATTGAGTTTTGTACCAGAATTATGCCATTCTTTTCCATACTCACCTCCCCCTCTAATATTAGGTACAGCGTAAACTCCACCCAATTCCATCCAAACAGCATTAGGGACACTAAATCTTGGAGTTCTAGAAATATTAAAACCTCCATATCCGTAGAGTATTGTCGGATTCTTTCCATTTAAAACTAAATCTTTCTTATGAGTAATCATCATAGGAACACTTGTACCATCTTTCGATTTATAGAAAACTTGCTTAGAAATATATTCAGACGGGTTAAATTCAATTTTAGGTTTCCAATATAAATCATAACTTCCATCATCTGGATTAAATGAATATAAACTTCCAGGAGTGTAATAATTAGAAAATGAAAAATATAATTCCTCTTGATCTTTCTCACCATAAAATCCATTGGCACTTCCAAGTCCAGGCAAATCTATTTTTCTAACTAGATCTCCATTATATCTGTACTGATGAACCTCTGAAATTGCATCAACAAGATATTTTGCAAAGAAATATCCACTTCCAGCACTTACTGAAAAAACGTTTTTACTTTCTGGAATTACATCTTTCCAATTATTTCTATTTAATTTATTTGCAGATGTTTTTACTAGTCTTTTATTTGGAGCATTATAATTTGTGAAAATATAAAAAGTATCACCATCAGTGTCTACTATATTGTCATCTGTTGATTCATCATCACTAATAATCTGTATTTTTTTTGAATTATTAACTAAGTCTACCATAAATAATTTGTTTCCATCAGTTAAATTTGAAGCAGAGATAAACAGATAATTATTATCGTCTGATACACTTCCTGAAACATACCTATACCTAAGTTTATTATTACCAAAAATTATTTTATCGGATTCTTGTTCTTCCTCTAGCTTGTGATAATAAAGCTTATGTCTATCTGTGTAATCTGTAAGTTCACTACCCTCTGGTTTGTCGTATGATGAATAATAAAATCCTTGATTACCCCTCCATGATATACCACTAAATTTAATATTATTAAGAGTGTCACCGATTATTTTTTTAGTATCAGTATTCATCACTATTGCTTTCCTCCAATCACTTCCACCTTCGGAGATTAAGTATGAAAGGAATTTACCATCATTTGAAAAGTATAGTCCGGTTAGTGAAATTGTTCCATCATCGGAGAATTTATTTGGGTCAAGAAAAACCTCTTCTTCTGAAACTGAATTAATTTTTTTTCTGTAGACAACATATTGGTTTTGCAAACCATCATTTTTATAATAATAAATATAATTACCTCTGTAAAAAGGGCTAGCTTGTTTCTCGTAATTCCAAATAGTTGTTAATTTTTTTTTCAGTTTATCTCTGTATGAAATAGAACTTAAATAATTAAAAGTTACTTCATTTTGTCTATCTACCCAGTTCATTGTATTTGAAGAGAGGTCATCTTCAAGCCAGCTATATGGGTCTTCTACCTCAGTTCCAAAATATGTATCAACCATGACTTTTTTTTCAGTTAATGGATAGTTAATATTCATAGATGAATTACAGGAAATGATTAGGCATATAAATAAGACAGAAGAGAATTTATTCATAGATTTATTTTAATAGCAAATTATTAATTTTTTTAATTAATGAAGGTCCTTTATAAATAAAACCAGTATACAATTGGATAAGATCAGCTCCACATTTAAATTTCTCTAGAGCGTCTTCTGCACTCATAATACCTCCCACCCCAATTATTGGAAAGTTTTTATCTAAATTTTTTCTTAGATATCTTATAATTTCGTTACTCTTTTCATTTAGTAATTCTCCACTTAAACCTCCGGCTTCATTTTTATATTTTGACTTTACCATGTTCCTTGAAATAGTTGTATTTGTTGCTATGATACCGTCTATTTTAAGTTCAGAGACTAAGGAAATTATGTCATCAAGTTCACTTATTTCAAGATCAGGAGAAATTTTTAATAACATTGGCTTTTTTGAAGGCTTATTATTATTGAAGTTAATCAAGTTTTCAAGCAAGGGTTTTAACAGTTCTTTACTATGAAACTTTCTTAGGTTTTTTGTATTAGGGGAACTTATATTAATTGCAAAATAATCAACAGAATTATGAAGTCCATCAAGACATTTCAGATAATCTTTATATCCATCTTTATTATCAGTAAAAACATTCTTACCGATATTAGCTCCAATTACAACATCTCTTTTTTTCTTAAGATTTTTTTTGATTGCTTCTAGACCTAAATTATTAAAACCAAGTCTATTAATTATTGATCTATCCTCAACCAATCTAAAAATTCTCTTTTTTGGATTACCAGGTTGAGGCAAAGGGGTCACTGTGCCAATCTCTATAAACCCAAAACCAAAATTTGAGAATTCATTATAACATTCAGCATTTTTATCAAAACCTGCAGCTAAACCAACTGGGTTTTTAAATTGTAGTCCAAACAGGTTTCTTTCAAGAGATTTTGAATGCACAAGAAAAAAATAACGAAGTATTTGTTTTGAGAAAGGAAGCAAACTAAGAAGTTTAATTGACTTTACTGAAAATTCATGAATGAACTCTGCATCAAAAAGGAAAAGAATTCTTCTTATTAAGCTATACATTAAGTATTTAAATTAGATGATAATTCAAGGGAGATTGCGGATTTCTCAATCTTTAATTTCCCTGACATTGTCTCCACCACACATGTAGTATTTTTTTCATCAATTTCAGTGATTCTAGCGTGGACTCCAGACCTAGTAATGATCTTGTCACCTCTTTTTAAATTTTTGAGAAATTTCTTTTCCTTATTAGCTCTTCTAGTTTGAGGTATAATTATAAAGAAAATAAAAACTACTGCGATTAATATAAGATAAGGAAATTGTGACTCCATTTAATTATTTTTTGGTTGAACAAATGCTTTTATTGTTAAAAAAGAACTACCAGATTTTGTATTTGTAGATATCCTAACCAGTTTAGATTGTAAGTTTGGCCTACCTGAAGTATTAAAATTAACTTCAATCTCGCCATTATCACCTGGAGGTATGGCTATATTTTTAGGATATTTAGGCACTGTACACCCACAACTAGCTACTGCATCAACAATGTATAAGTCATTTTCACCTGTATTAGTAAAATTAAATACTGTCTTAACAATGTCACCTTCATTAACATTACCAAAATCATGCACAATTTTGTCAAATGTAATTTCAGGATATAGAGTTTGAATATTTGAGTTTTGAGTGATTTCCTTATTTATTTTACTAGAAGCACTCTCTTCACATCCACTAAGAATAAATAAAATACCAAGAAATAAAAGCTTTGTTTTATTAAACATTATTTTTTAAAATTACTAAAATTTAGGTAACTAAGCCTCTTCCTTTCTTAACAATTATACCTTTCTTGGTAAGATCTTTTACAAGCTTATCTAAAATCCCATTTATAAACTTGCTTGAACTAGGAGAAGAGAACTCTTTAGCAATTTCAATGTATTCGTTAATTGTTACTTTAGTTGGAATTGATTCAAAATATATCAATTCAGCAATTGATGTAAGCAGAATAGCATTATCAATCTTTGCAATTCTCTCTGTGTCCCAATTTGGAGTTCTTCCTAATAAATGATTTTTCAATGAAGACTCATTTGACATTAATTTCAAAAATAGTTCCTGTCCAAAATTTACCTCTTCTTGATAATCAATTAAAGATGGTAATAATAAGGAATTAGGATTTTGAATATCTACCTTTTGAATATTCTTCATTAGAAATGAATTTACATAAGGAAAATCATTAATCCAGTATATGTTTTGATCTTCTAGAAATTCATATAGCATATCTGAATTAGCAATGATTGAGGTATAACTCTCAATAAAAAATTTTAAATAGCTATCCTCCTGAGCTACTTTTGTATCATTATATTTCTGGTTCAATGCAATAAGATCTTTCTGTAAGTCCATAATATAATTAAGGTTAAGATCCCAATTTATAATTGTATTTCTTTTAAATTTTGAAGAATTTAGCTTACTGAAAAAAAAGAAGTAAGGATTCTTACTTACATAGGAACATGAAAATTTTTTTGACTCTAAATTGATGAAATATGCATTGATCTCTTTAATAAAGTCAATTATACAGTAAAGAAGATCAATGGCATTTGATGAATTTTTTAGTATAAAAGTTTTATATTTTTCTTGATCTAAAGATTCAACCGAATTTGAATAAATTGATTGTACAACAATTGATCGTATATGTCTTCTGTTTAGCATATTTAAAGAACTCGTAACAAAATTAACTAATTATTAATAACTTATTTAAATTTTGATAGAACTTTTAAAGAGTATATTTGTTTGGCTTTATGAGAGAATTAAATAAACTAAATAAATTTTTGTTAAAATATAAGAATAAGCTTCTCTTAGGTCTCTTAATAACAATAGTTTCAAGAATATTTTCTTTAGTAACCCCCAGACTTGTGGGGGACTCAATGACAAGTATAGAAAATTTTTTGAATTCAGATTCTATTACTAGCACTGAACTACAAGACATTATTGTGCTAAACATTTTTCTTATAATTGGTGCATCTTTAATATCTGGTTTCTTTACTTTTTTAATGAGACAAACTATAATAAATGTTTCAAGATATATTGAATTTGATGTAAAGAATGAAATTTTTTCACAATATCAATCGTTAGATCAATTGTTTTATAAGAAAAATAGAACTGGTGATTTGATGAATAGAATTAGCGAGGATGTAAGTAAAGTTAGGATGTATTATGGACCAGTTCTAATGTATGGAACTAATGCAATAGTACTTTTTATCATTATTGTTTTCTACATGCTAACCATTTCACCCAAACTTGCTTTATATAGTCTAATCCCACTCCCAATTTTATCAATATTTATATATAAAATTAGTGAGCTTATAAATCAAAAGAGCACATCAGTACAAGAGAGTTTGTCTGATCTTTCTACATATTCTCAAGAAAGTTTTAGTGGTATTTCAATACTTAAATCATTTAATATCCAGGATATAATATTTAATAAATTTGATAAATATGCTTTGGAAAGCTTTAGGAATAATCTTATTCTTGCTAAAATTCAAGCATGGTTTTTTCCAGTGATTCTATTCTTAATTGGTATTAGTAATCTAATAGTAATTTATATTGGAGGAATAGAATTTATAAATGGAAATATTGAGATTGGTGTAATAGCTGAATTTATAATATATGTTAATATGCTTACCTGGCCAGTCACACTTGTAGGATGGGTTACTTCAATTTTAAAACAAGCAGAAGCATCTCAAAAGAGGATAAATGAGTTTCTTGACTCAAAATCCAAATTGCCAAATGGAAATATTAGAATATCTAGAAATGATGCAAAAGATATTATTTTTAAAAATGTTTCCTTCGAATATCAACAAACTGGTATAAAAATATTTAAATCTTTAAATATTAAACTTAAACAAGGTCAGACAATAGGTATTATAGGAAAAGTAGGTTCAGGTAAAACCTCATTATTAGACCTTGTTAGTAGAGTATATGATCCTGACACCGGTGATATTCTTCTAGGTGAAAAAAATTTAAAATCAATAGAACCTAGTGACTTAAAAAAGCTGATAAGTTATGTGCCACAAAATAACTTCTTATTTTCTGAAAGTATTAAAAAAAACATTGAGTTTGGAAACCCAGAAGCTTCAGAAGATGAAATAAAAAAAGCTGCAATTCTATCTGAGATTGATTCAGAGATTCTTAAGTTTAAGGATGGATATGATACAATTCTTGGAGAAAGAGGAGTAACATTATCTGGAGGCCAAATCCAAAGACTCTCAATTGCTAGGTCTATAGTAAAAGATTCTGAAATATATCTTTTTGATGATTCCTTCTCATCAGTTGACTCAGATACTCAAGACAAGATCATTCAAAATTTAAACAAAAATTTTAATAATAAAACAATTATCATTGTTAGCCACAAAATATCGTGTATAAAGCATGCAAACAAAATTTTTGTATTAAATGAAGGAGATATTATTCAGGAAGGCACCCACAATGGTTTAGTACAAGAAGAAGGTTATTATAAAGAGTTGTTCAAGAAGCAAAACAAATAAATAACTAAGTGAATTTGATTATATTTGAATAAAATATAATTATGGAAAATCAACAAGATTACAATGCTGAAGAAATTTTTTCTAAAGCTTTAAGAGCTGGAAGAAGAACTTATTTTTTTGATGTAAGGGAAACCAAAGCTGGAGATTATTACCTAACTATTACGGAAAGTAAAAAATTCACTAATGATGATGGAACATTTTTTTACAAAAAACACAAGATATATCTTTATAAAGAAGACTTTAATGGTTTTAATGATTCACTAAAAGAAACTTGTGATTTTATAATAAAAAATAAGGGTGAAGAAGTAATAAGTGAAAAACACGATAAAGATTTTGAATCCAAAAAGGTAGCTAATGAGTCTCCTGAAGCTGAAAAAAAAGAAGAAGAACAAGAAGAAAAAGATTTTGCAGATGTTGATTTTGAAAATGATGACCAATAACAAATAAGTTTACTTAATTATGAGAATATTTCTAGCATTTATCATACCATTATTTTGCCTTAACTCACAAGTAAAGTTAGACTACTATTTGGGTGACTTAAGTGATTATAATGAGTCTATCCCTACACCAAAAAGTGTGATTGGTCATGAAGTAGGAGAGTTTCATGTTAGTCATGATAAATTGAGTCACTATGTTCAAGAAGTCTCTAAAAGCTCCAAAAGAGTGAAATTAATCAATAGAGGAAAAACATATGAAAATAGAACCTCTTGGTTAATGATTATTACAAGTGAAGCCAATCATTCTAGACTTGAAGAAATAAGGAGACAACATGTTAGTTTATCTACTTCTCAAGATAAATTAATTGACGTTTCTAAAATGCCCGTTGTTGTTTATCAGGGTTTTTCTGTTCACGGAGATGAGCCTAGTGGTTCAAACGCAAGCTTACCATTGATGTATCATCTGTTAGCAAGTAACTCTGTGGAAACAAACGAACTTTTAGATAATGTCGTTATTTTGTTAGATCCTAGTTTTAATCCAGATGGTTTACAGCGTTTCTCACAATGGGCAAATAGTAACAAAAATCAGAGTTTAAATCCAGACAGTAATGACCGTGAATACAATCAATACTGGCCTAGGGGTAGAACTAATCATTATTTATTTGATCTTAACAGAGATTGGCTCCCAAATCAACTTCCTGAGACTAAAGCTAAAGTTGAGACATTCACTAATTGGCTCCCAAATATTTTAACTGATCATCACGAAATGGGAACAAACTCATCTTTTTTCTTTCAGCCAGGAGTTCCAGAAAGAAAGAACCCTTTAATATCTGACTTAAATCAAGAACTTACTGGAGAAATAGGAACTTATCATGAGAAAGCGCTTAATTCAATTGGTTCATTATATTATTCTGAAGAAGACTATGATGATTTCTTTTTTGGAAAAGCCTCAACTTATCCAGATGCGAATGGAGGTATAGGTATTCTATTTGAACAAGGTAGTTCAAGAGGACATATTCAAGAAAGTGTAAATGGTATCCTTACATTTCCTTTTACTATAAGAAATCAATTGACTACGGCTTTTTCGACACTTGAGGCAGCAAAAAACATGAGAGTTAAGTTACTAAACTATATGAAAGATTTTTATGATGGTGCAATTAGTAAAGCTTCAAAATCTAATGAGAATATAATATTTGGTAAATTAAAAGACGAGTCAACTGTTTATCATCTTGCTGATCTTTTAAAAAGCCACAAAATTAAATTTAATAGTATTTCAAGTGACATTGTTATAAATGGTAAGAAGTATTTAAAAGAGAATAGCTATGTCGTCCCACTGAATCAGCCAAAAAGGACACTAATCAAGGCAATGTTTGATACTCAAACTAAATTTAATGATAGCCTTTTTTATGACGTATCTGCATGGACTTTCCCTTTAGCATTTAATATTAATTATGATAATTTGTCTGGGTTAAACAAGAACAGTCTTGTGAATTTGATAGATGATGAAATAAGTGACCTAAAAAAACCCCAAGGTTATGTAGATAGTAAATCGGAGTATGCTTATATATTTGAACCTCATGAATATTATACTCATGGAGCTATTTATAAAATTCTTGATAATGGCTTAAGGGTAAAAACTGCAACTAGGGAATTCTCAATCAATGGAAAAAAATATGATTTTGGCACTTATCTAATACAAGTACAAAACCAAAGTTTAAGTTCAGATGAGATTTATAATCTTCTTATTGATTTATCCAAAAATTACAATATTAAATTTGAGGCACAAAAAACTGGAATTACTGATGGTATTGACTTGGGATCTGATTACTTTATTTCAGTAAAACAACCAAAAATTGGTTTAATAGTTGGAGAGGGTGTTAGAAATTATGACGCGGGTGAGATCTGGCATCTACTTGATACTAGATACGATATTCCTATAACTAAGCTCGATGTTGATGATCTAGATTATTTTGATTTAGATAAATACTCGCACATTATTTTACCTGACTATAATGGTAAAAAGATTGATCCAGAGAAAATTAAAAATTTTATAAATAATGGCGGTAGCTTAATAAGTTATAGAAATTCTATAAACTGGACATCTAATAACTTAATTGAAATTGAATTATTATCAAATGAGCTTAAAGCAAATAACATAAGTTTCTCTGAAAGAGAGAACTTCTACGGTGCTCAAAGAACAGGAGGGGCTATATTTGAATCTACAATTGATAAAAGTCATCCTGTAAACTATGGTATAGAGTCTAATAAGTTGCCTCTTTTCAGAAATTCAAATGTATATATGAGTAGAAGTGATCAGAGTTTCAATAACCCTATAAATTATTCAGATAATCCATTAATGAGTGGATATATATCAAAAGAAAATCTTTCATTATTGAAAAACTCTGTTCCGTTCAAATTAATTAAACTCGGAAAGGGTAAAATTATTTTGATGTCAGATAATACAAACTTTAGGGCATTTTGGTATGGAACTAATAGAATTCTTCTAAACATGCTATTTCACTCAAACATAATGTAGTTAATTTGAAACATCACTGATAAATTTTATTCTGTACACCCTCAGTTCTTCCTCTTCAAATTCACCATCGAATTCTTCTGCAGCATTTTCAATTTTTTCACTTTCACTCTCCATAAAATATTCTTTTAAGTCATTTTGCTGATCTTCATCTAACATTTCGTCTACATAATAATCTATGTTCAATTTAGTGCCGGAGAATACAATACTTTCTAGCTCAGATAATAATTCATCAAATGAAATTCCTCTAGATTCACTAATTTCATCCAAAGGTATTTTTTTATCAATATTTTGAATAAGTGATAACTTCTTTGAAGACTTTAATCCTTTAGTTCTGAGGATAATTTCTTCGGGTTTGTGGATTTGATTTTCTTCAATATGATTTTTTATGAGTTTAATAAATTCATTACCAAATTTTAAAACTTTACCATCACCAATCCCATTTATATTTTTAAATTCTTCAAGTGTAATAGGATATTTTAGAGTCATGTCTTCTAGAGAAAACTCCTGCAAAATAACATATGGTGGTAAAGATTGTCTTTTTGCAATATCCTTTCTTAAACTTATAAGTTTTCTTAAAAGTGGTTCATCAAGAACCGATGTTTTAGAAAAATTATTTTTTACTTTCTTTATTTTACTATAGTCATTATCTCTCGAAATAAAGAAATCGAAGGAATCAGATATAAATTTTCTACCCAAATCAGTTATTTTAATATGATCCATTTCATTGATTTCTTTTTTAAAAAAACCTTCAACTGTAGAATAAGTAAATAATGCTCTCCACAAATCATTATCGTATAATTTTTCATTTTCACCCGATAGGGACCTTATAGTATCACTCAACTTGACTTTTTTGTTTTCATTAAAATGTTTATTTATAACATATATTAATTCGTCTTTAATATTTATTTTTTCTTTAGGATTTTTTGAATTATCGTCCATGTCCGCATCATTATATATAGTTGGATCATATTTTTCTCCAAAATAATTGAGCAAATACCTCCTTCTAGAAAGAGATGATATTGCGAAATTTGACATTTCTCTTAATAACATTAAATTGATATTGCGCCCAGATGAATTTTTCTTTTGAAGTAAGTTTTCTAATTTTTCAACATCCTCTAAACAATAATACATAAGACAATGCCCCTTACCACCGTCTCTGCCTGCTCTTCCAGTTTCTTGATAATATCCTTCTATACTTTTTGGTATACTGTAATGCACCACATATCTGACATCTGGTTTATCAATTCCCATACCAAATGCAATTGTAGCAACTATAACGTCACAGTCGTCGTTTATAAAGTTATCTTGGTTCTCTTGTCTAATTTTTTTTTCTAAGCCTGCATGATATGGTAAACTTTTAACTCCATTTATATTTAATAAATCTGATAGTTCTTCAACGTTCTTTCTTGACAAACAATAAATAATACCTGATTCCCCTTTATTAGACTTAATAAATTTTAGCAAATCTTTATTAGTGTCCTCATCTTTTGATCTTACTTCATAGAATAGATTGGGCCTATTGAACGAGGATTTAAAAACTTTTGAATTAGTCATTCTAAGATTTTTAAGGATATCATCTTGGACTTTGGGAGTTGCAGTTGCTGTAAGTGCAATTATGGTTATGTTAGAGTCAATAGAATCAATAATATCTCTTATTCTTCTATATTCTGGTCTGAAATCATGTCCCCATTCTGATATGCAATGTGCCTCATCAATAGCTAAAAATGATATAGAAATTTTTTTCAAAAATTCTATCGTCTCATTCTTTGATAAAGTCTCAGGTGCTATAAACAGTAACTTTGTTCTGTTTTCTTTAACATCAGTTTTTACATTGTGGATTTCATCTTTATTAAGAGTAGAGTTTAAAACATGGGCAACTGAATTATCATGACTATTTGACCTAATTAGATCAACCTGGTTTTTCATTAATGCTATCAATGGAGAAATAACGATAGCTGTTCCATCTTTAATAAGCGCAGGTAATTGATAGCATAAAGACTTTCCGCCACCTGTTGGCATGATTACAAATGAATCATTACCCTGCAATAGATTTTTGATAATAGGCTCTTGTAAATTTTTAAATGATTTAAAACCAAAATTTGTTATTAAGTGATCTTTAAGAGTTTCCAATCTAATGTATTTTCAAATTGTTTAAATTTGCTGTATATACAATTTAAAATAATTTTCTCGCTTTGACTAATCACCAGGAAATAAAAGACATTGCAATAGACACGCTAACTCTTGAGTCTAAGTCAATATTGAATTTGACAGAAATAATTAACGATAATTTCTGTGAGTTGATTAATACATTAAAACATTGTCATGGTAGAATAGTAATTACAGGTATTGGTAAAAGTGCTATTATAGGTATGAAAATTTCAGCAACTCTTAACTCTACTGGTTCTAAATCAATTTTTTTAAATCTTGGAGATGCACTTCATGGAGATCTAGGAGCTATTCATACGGATGATATCGTCATTTGTATTTCTAAGAGTGGAGAATCATCTGATATTGAATCACTATCTATTTTTTTAAAAAATAATAAAATTAAATTAGTAGGAATTTCATGTAATAAAAATTCTACACTTAATAAATTATCAGATATTTTCATTTATACGGAGATTGAAAGAGAAGCTTGCCATAATAATCTTGCTCCAACAACAAGTTCAACATGTCATCTAGCAATTGGAGACGCTATTGCAATGACACTTCAGAGAATTAAAGGTTTCACACCAGATGACTTTAGTCAATACCATCCGTCAGGGAGTTTAGGTAAACAACTAAATTTAACTCTACATAGCCTTATAGATGGAAAGCGCATACCTTCAGTTCAATCAAACTCAGATTTTATTGAAATTATTGATACAATTTCATTAAATATGTATGGAGCTACTGCTGTGACGGAAAGTGAAAAAATTATTGGAATTATTACTGATGGAGATATTAGAAGGTTATTAAAGAGAGAACAAAAAATTGAAAATATATTTGCATCAGATTTTATGACTAAAAAACCAAAAATTCTTCATGTTAACACACTGGCATATGACGCATTAATACATATGAAGAAAAATAGTATTAGCCAAGTATTAGTTAAAAGTGATGATATTAATTACATAGGGGTTGTTCATATTCTTGACATAATAAAACAAGGTATAACTGATGAGTAATACAAAAGATATGTCATTTTTAGATCACCTTGAAGAATTAAGATGGCACATTATAAGATCAACTATTTCTGTTTTAATTGTTGCAGTTTTTGCTTTTCTTGCAAAGGAGATAATATTTGATCTTATTATTTTTGGACCTAAAAAGGGGGACTTCGTTAGTTATAAGGTTTTCTGTTCAATTTCTCAGTCAATTGGAGGTAATGCATTTTGTTTTGATGAGCTACCTTTTAGAGTTCAAAGCAGAACTGTGTCTGGTCAATTCTCAGCTCATCTTTGGACTTCTATTTTAGCAGGATTCATAATCGCATTTCCATACATTATATATGAATTCTGGAAATTTATTAGCCCTGGACTTTATAAAAAAGAGAAAGAAGGTGCAAGGGGTTTTATTTTTATCTCGTCTTTATTATTCTTTATTGGGGTTTTATTTGGTTATTATGTTGTTACGCCATTGTCAGTTAATTTTTTAGGAAATTATACTATTAGTTCTGAAGTATTTAATGACTTTGATCTAAGTAGCTACATTGGCCTGCTTAGGGCTTCTGTTTTAGCCTCTGGCTTAATTTTTGAGTTACCAATTATAATTCATTATTTAACAAAAGTTGGCTTGGTAACACCAGATTTTCTTCGAAGAAATCGAAAGTTTGCCCTGGTAATTGTATTAAGTCTATCGGCAATAATTACTCCACCTGATATAGCTAGCCAAATTATTGTTAGCATACCGATTTTAATTTTATATGAAATAAGTATAATAATTTCAAAAATTGGATATAAAAAATTAAATACTTAATATTAGAAGATGATTCTAAGAGCAGAAGATATATCTAAATCATATAAAGGAAGAAAAGTTGTAAATGGTATATCTGTTAATGTAAATCAAGGAGAAATTGTTGGACTTCTTGGTCCAAATGGTGCAGGTAAAACAACATCTTTTTATATGATAGTTGGAATAATTAAACCTGAAGAGGGAAATATCATTTTAGATGATGAGATCATATCTAATTATCCAATGTTTCAAAGAGCCCAGAAAGGTATTGGGTATCTAGCTCAAGAAGAATCTGTTTTCAGAAAACTATCAGTTGAAGATAATATTTTAGGTGTATTAGAATTTTCAGACCTATCTAAGTTACAGCAGAAGAATAAAGCTGAACAACTTATGGAAGAGTTTGGCTTAATTAACATAAGAAAAAATAGAGGAGACCTCTTATCAGGTGGAGAAAGAAGAAGAACTGAAATTGCAAGGGCACTTGCAAATGATCCGAAATTTCTTTTACTAGACGAACCATTTGCGGGTGTCGACCCAATTGCTGTAGAAGATATTCAATCTATAATATCAGTTTTAAAAAAGAAGAATATTGGTATACTTATTACTGATCACAATGTTCAGGAAACACTTGCAATTACAGATAGAACATACTTAATGTTTGAGGGTAAAATTTTAAAGGAGGGTATTCCTGAAGATCTTGCTAAAGATGAGATGGTGAGAAAGGTGTATCTAGGAAAAAATTTCGAATTTAAAAGGAAGGTTATATAGATATTATATTAGAGTCCACAAATTTCTTATTACATTTAGAAAGAGGTAAAGAATTATAACTAATGAGAAACCTCCGAGGCCAAATATATATATTATAGGCACTGATAAAATAATTGTCAACACTTTGAAAATATTATAATCATATTTGTTTAATGATATCCTCACAGAAAATAGTCTAAATCTAACATTCATGAGTATTACACTTGAGATAGTTAAAATAATTAAGGTATAGTTGTTTAGAATATATTGTTTTGAATCCAATAAATATACATTATCGATTAGAATGGGTAATGAAACAAAGAAAAGTGCATTAGCAGGTGTAGGTAATCCCTCAAACTCATCAGTATAATCAATTGTATTAAACTTAGCTAGCCTAATTGCAGACCCCATAGTAATCAAAAATCCAATAAATGCAACTGGCGAAATTGAAAAAACAAGATCTAAATTTAATAACGGAGAGATATATAGATTGAAGTCAAAGTCCTCTACCCTATTTCCTGATAATTTAAATAATTGGTAGACAACAATTCCAGGTACAATTCCACTTGTAACTAGATCTGAAAGTGAATCTAGGTGTTTTCCAAAGCTTGTTTCAGCATTTAATATTCTTGCTGCCATTCCATCTAAAAAATCTAATAAGACTCCAAATAAAACAAGAATTAATACAGCATCAAACTGAAATTGAAAGGCAAATGCTATTGAGAAACACCCACAAATTAAATTCAAAAGAGTAAGGAAATTGGGAATGAAGGTTTTTATCATAGTTCTAATACCCTCAATTTATAAAAAAATTGTAATATTAGATTGTAAAAACTATGCAAACTTTAAAATGTGAGTAGACTATTAAGTTATTCTTTAATCAGCGGATTTTTAATGGCATGCTCATGGCCAGTTAATGGATTCACTCCATTGGTATTCTTTGGTTTGGTTCCATTACTATTTGTTGAGGACCTAATTAGCAAGGATAATCTTGGAAAGAAGTATTTAAGACTTTTCTTTTATAGTTACATTACATTCCTCACTTGGAATATAGCCACAACATGGTGGATCGTATACACTACTATACCTGGTGCAATTTTCGCAAATATTGCAAATTCTTTATTTTATTCAATTATTTTTTTGATGTATGCAAGAGTAAAGAGAAAAATAGATATAAAAGCTGGCTCTCTTTTCCTTATAACATTTTGGATTACTTTTGAAAAATTTCATCTTAATTGGGATTTGTCTTGGCCATGGTTAAATCTAGGTAATGTTTTCTCAGAAAGAATAGAATGGATACAATGGTATGAATTTACTGGTGTTTTTGGAGGTAGCTTATGGGTTTTGTGTTCAAACTTTTTGTTATTTGATTTATTTAAAAAATATAAATTAATCAGTGATAAAAGGAGATTCTACATTAGAATTATAGCTAGAGTTTTTATAATATCCATTCCGATTTTTATATCATTAATGGTAAAACCAGAAATAATTAAAGGGGAAGAATTTGATGTATTGATAACTCAGCCTAAAATTGATCCATGGGATGCTAGTTATAAAGGATCAACTGATAATATTGGATATTTTAAAATTTTTAAAGATATGACAATTAATGACTTGGAAAATAATCAATATGATTTCATAATTACGCCAGAGACATAC
>TARA_B100001057_G_scaffold206434_1_pt1 | contig 17829 bp, 15 predicted proteins | sample TARA_B100001057 | Tara Oceans TARA_B100001057 (sample SAMEA2621839) | marine metagenome | biome: marine biome (ENVO:00000447); feature: surface water layer (ENVO:00002042); material: "saline water (ENVO:00002010), including plankton (ENVO:xxxxxxxx)" | depth 5 m
CAAAATAGGATCGAAATTTTAAATGAAGAAAAAATTCAATTGATTATTCAAGATGCAAGAGATTATCATGCAATATCAAAGATCTATGATGATATTAATCCTGACATAATAATACATTTAGCGGCTGTTTCTCATGCAAATAAATCAAACAAAGACCCACATAGTACATTCGATCATAGTTTTAGGACACTAGAAAATACTTTGGATTTTGCAAAAAACAAAAAAACACATGTGATTTATCTGTCATCAAGTATGGTTTATGGAAATTTTGATTCAAAAGATGTTAACGAAGAAACCTCATGTAAACCAATTGGAATATATGGAACATTAAAATACTCAGGAGAGCTTTTAGTTAAAGCCTATAATCAAATATTTGACTTACCTTACTCAATCATTCGACCATCAGCTTTGTATGGTGAAAGATGTGTTAGTAGAAGAGTAGGACAAATATTTATTGAAAATGCAATACAAGGTCTTGATATTATTATTAATGGAGACGGATCAGAAAAGTTAGACTTTACTTATATAGAAGATTTAATTGCAGGAATTGGATTATGTTGTGAAAAAGAGAACGCAAAAAATCAAATTTTTAACTTAACATATGGACATTCACGAAAAATAAGCGAACTAACAGAGATTTTAAAACAAGAATTTCCTGAAATAAAAATTTTTTATAAAGAGAAAGAGAAATTTATGCCAGAAAGAGGTACACTAGATGTATCAAAAGCAAAAAAATTGCTTGGATATAATCCATTAAATACCATTGAAACAGGTTATGTTAAGTATATTTCATGGTATAAACAATTTTGGAAAAGCTTAAAATGAACCTCAATATAATTTGATGAAACTTAAAAACTTTAATTTAAAAAAAAAAGTTTTTATTATTGCAGAAGTGGGCAACAATCACGAAGGTAATTTCACTGTAGCTAAAAAATTAGTTCATCAAGCTGCTAAAGCAGGTGTAGATGCTATTAAATTTCAAACATTTAAAACTGAAAATTTTATTAGAAAAAAAGATATTAAAAGATTTAAACAATTAAAAAAATTTGAACTTTCATATGAGCAATTTAAGTCTTTAAAAAAGTTAGCTCATATTAAAAAAATTAGATTTATTTCTACACCATTAGATTTAGAAAGTGCAGATTTTTTGATTAAAAATGCAGATTTAATTAAAATAGCATCTGGTGATAATAATTTTTTTCCACTTATTGATAAAGTTTTAAAATCTAAAAAATCTATAATTATTTCAACTGGAATGATAAATATCTCACAAATCAAAAATTTAACAAATTATATATATAAAATTATTGGTAAGAAATCTGCAGAAAAAAGAATTGCACTATTGCATTGTGTAACAAACTATCCAGTTGAAGATGAATTTGCCAATTTAAGGTCAGTAGAATACCTGATCAAAAATTCCAAACTAACAATTGGTTATTCAGATCACACTATTGGAAATGAGGCATGTATAGCAGCTGTAGCGATGGGGGCAAAAGTAATTGAAAAGCATTTTACTATAAATAAAAAATTTTCAAAATTTAGAGATCATGCACTTTCAGCAGATTATATAGATTTAAAAAATATAGTTACTGGAATAAGAAAAGTAGAGAAACAACTGGGTAGATTTAATAAAGAAATACAAAAATCAGAAAAAAAACTAATAAAAATAGTTAGAAGAGCAGCCTATGCAGATAAAGACATTTTTCCAGGGGAACAAATAAGTTTAAAAAATACTAAATTTTTAAGACCAGCCCTAACAAGTAATTTTTTTAATTTAAAAAAAATTATAGGAAAAAAAATAAAAAAAACTCTTTATAAAGATCAAAAAATTAATTTAGATATTTAATATTCATGTGCGGAATAAGTGGCTATATAAGTAAAACAAACTTGATTGCAGATAACAGTGTGCCTCGGACTCTTGAATTAATGAAAAGAAGAGGCCCAGACTCAAAAAATTTTTATAAAAATTCATACAACACAAAACAACTGGCTTTATTACACACTAGATTAAATATTATAGATCTAAACGATAGAGCAAATCAACCATATTACGACGAGCATTTCATAGTTGTATTTAATGGTGAGATTTATAATTACTTAGAGATTAAAACTAAATTAAAAGAAAAAAATTATAAATTTAACACAAACTCAGATACAGAAGTTTTAATAAAAAGCTTTCAGGAATATGGAGAAAAATGTGTAGACCATTTTATTGGAATGTGGGCTTTTGCAATATGGGATATAAAAAAAAAACAGCTTTTTTTATCTCGAGATCCATTTGGTGAAAAACCTTTATATTATTTTTTAGATGAAAGTGGTTTTTTTTTTGGTTCTGAAGTTAAGTTTATTAAATCTTTATGCAAAAAAAATTTTGAAATTAATAAAAATCAGATCAAAAAAAATATTTTTTTAGGTTATAAATCTTTAAACAAATCAAACAATACTTTTTATAAAGATATAGTTTCAGTAGAGAGTAGCTCAAATATAATAATAGATCTTGATTTAAATTTAATTAAGAAGAAATATTGGAAGCCCAAGCTAAATATTGACCATAATATGAGCATCGATGATGCCATAAATGGCGTCAAAAATAATTTAGTTAAAAGTTTAGAATTAAGAATGCGCTCTGATGTACCAATTGCATTTTGTTTAAGTGGTGGAGTTGACTCATCTCTATTAGCCTCACATGCTAAAAAAACATTTAATAAAAAAATTTCAACATTTTCTATAATAGATGAAGATCCTAGATATGATGAATCTGAGAATATCCAATATGTAATTGATGATTTAAAATGTAATCATGAGCTAATTAAAATAAATAATGATGAGGGTTTATTTTTTGATAGACTTAAAGTGTTAACAAATTATCATGATGGTCCAATTGCTACATTATCATATTATATACATTCTTTTTTGAGTGAAAGTATTTCAAAAAATAATTATAGGGTAGCTATTTCAGGAACTGGAGCAGACGAACTTTTTACAGGTTATTATGATCATTTTTTATTACATTTCGAAGCTTTAAAAGATACAAAATATTTAGATCCTAACATTAGGTCCTGGGAAAAATTTATTTTACCTAAAATCAGAAATCCCTACTTACAAAAATCTAAATTATATATAGATGAACCTGAAAATAGAGATTTAGTTTATGAAAAAAACCTTGGTATTTCTCAATATTCAATTAATGAAGTGCAGCAGAAATTTAGTGAAGAAAATTATTGTGATGAGCTTTTAAGAAAAAGAATGATGAATGAACTATTTCATGAAGTTGTACCTGTTATTCTAAAGCATGACGATCTTAATTCGATGTATCATTCGATTGAAAATAGAAGTCCATACTTAGATAAAAATCTCCTTGAGTTTGCCTTAACTATCCCACCACACTTGTTAATTTCCAATGGATTCCAAAAAAAAATTCTTAGAGATTCTGGTGAGGGGGTATTATGTGACAAGGTTCGACTATCTAAACAAAAAAAAGGTTTTAATGCATCAATTAATTCAATTATCAATTTAAAAAATCCAGAAGTTTTAAAATTTATCTTTCATGGAAGCTCACCTATATCAGAATATGTAGATCTCAAAAAAATCAAAAATGATTTAGACATTGAAATGGTGCCAAATCACATATCTAAATTAATTTTTTCTATAATTAGTACTAAGTTTTTTTTAGAGGATATCACTTAAATGAAGTTAGGGATTGTTGATTTAGATACGGGAAATCTTGCGTCGTTATTATCTGCACTAACTAAGCTCAATATAAATTTTAAAATTTGTAAGAATAGCTTTGATTTTGAAGATGTAGATAAAATTATTCTACCAGGTGTTGGGGCCTTTAAAGATTTAATGAAAAAAATAAAAGAAAAAAATATGGATAAGATTATACTTACAAAAATCGGTAATAATGTACCAATTCTTGGAGTATGTGTTGGATTTCAAATTTTATTTAGTGGGAGTAATGAACATGGAGATTGTTCAGGTTTAGACTTGATTAAAGGAAATTTTATAAATTTTAAAGATGAAAATGAAAAAATAAAAGTTCCACATGTAGGATGGAATGAATGCAAAATATTAAACAAAAATAAATTATTTCAAGACATTGAAGATAATTCAGATTTTTATTTCACACATTCGTATTATCTAAAAAATTACAATATCGAAAATGTTATTACAAAAACAATGTATCATTTAAACTTTGTTTCTTCCATAAATGAGAAAAATATTTATGGAGTACAATTTCATCCAGAAAAAAGTCAATTAAATGGATTAAAAATAATAAAGAATTTTTATGAGAGGTGTTAATTGTTAAAAAAAAGAATAATTATAACCTTAACATTTTTAGATGGTATTCTTTTTAGAACAAAAAATTTTAAACCAGACTACAGATATACAAAAAACTTTATTGATTTATGGAGTATTGATGAATTAATTTTAATAGACATATCAGAAAAAAAATTTTCTAAGAACTTCTTAGAACTGATTAGTTTTTTTTCGACTAATTGCTTTGTCCCATTGTCAGTTGGAGGAGGAATTAAACAAGTAGGTGATGCAGATTTATTTTTTAAATATGGTGCAGATAAAATTATTTTAGGTTCCAATGCAATAAATGAACCTAAGTTAATTAAAGAGATTTCATATAAATATGGAAATCAATCAATAACTCAATCTCTGGATTGTAAAAAAATTACAAAAGAGAATAGATATACAGTTATGGGTAGTAGTGGCAAAATAGATCTTTTAGTTGATCCTGTAAAATTTGGGTTAATGGCTTTATCGTATGGAGTAGGAGAAATACTAATAAATCATATTGATAATGACGGAAGTTTATTGGGGTATGATTTAAATTTAATTAATTCTGTGTCAGAAAAATTAGATTGTCCAATTTTAGCACTTGGTGGGGCAGGCAGTTGGCAACATATTTTAGATTTATTTTTAAAGACTAATATTTCTGCTGCTTGTACTCAAAATATTTTTCATTTTACTGAAGAAAGTATACTATCTGCAAAAAATTTTTTAAAAAATAGTAACATTAAAATAAGAAATTAATTTATATGATCAAATTTTGTAAAACATGTATTATGCCTGATTCTAGACCAAGAATAGTTTTTGATGAAAATGGAATTTGTAATGCGTGTTTACATAGTGAAAAAAAAAATAAGATTAATTGGGCAGATAGAGAAAAAGAATTCCTTAAATTAATTGAAGAAATCAAAAGTCATTCGAAAAAAACAAATGCACATTATGACTGTGTTGTTCCATGGTCTGGTGGAAAAGACTCCACCTCAATTGCTTTAAAACTAAAATTTGAATATGATTTAAACCCACTTTTAGTTACATTTTCTCCACTTTTAATAAATGAATGTGGAAGTTTTAATCGAGAGGAAGTATCTAAAATGGGCTTTGATTCAGTTTTTTTAAGCCCAAATCAAAAAGTTTCAAAAACATTATCAAAAAGATTTTTTACCGAAAGGGGAAATCCAAAAGTTGCGTGGGATGCAGGAGTTAATGCTGGACCAGTTCAAGTTGCTATAAATTATAATATACCAACTGTTTTTTATGCTGAACATGGTGAGAGTGAATATGGAGGCCTTGTCTTAAATGAAGAAAGTAAAAAAAAAAGAAATTTAAGAGAAGTTATAGAGCATCAAATAGGTGATTTTCCAGAAAATTGGGTATCTCATGAAATTAATATAAAAGATTTATCTCCGTATATTTATCCAAGTGAAGAAAGAATGGTTAAAAAAAATTTAACTGCTTATTATTTTAGTTATTTTTTCAAATGGAGTATGCTTGAAAATTATGAATATGTTAAAGAAAAAATGCCAAGTTTTAAAACTAATCCTAGAGGTAGAACTGAAGGTACATTTACAGACTTTGATAGCTTAGATGATAAGATTGATAATTTGTATTATTACATGCAGTATACAAAGTTTGGTTTTGGTAGGGCAACAAGAGACTCTTGTAGAATGATTCAAAATAATCAAATGACACGAGATAAAGCAATAGAATTAGCAAGAAAATATGATAATGAGTTTCCAGAACATGATTTTAAAGAAGTACTAGAATATTTAGATATAAATAACGAGCAATTTGAAGAAATTGTTAATAAGCATAGAAATCAAGAAATATGGAAAAGTGGAATAAATAACAAATGGGAGTTAATCAATTCGATATGAAAATGATTTTAAAAAAATCAAAAATAGATGAACATGGACTATGTTTGAACGAATATGAAAATAATTTTAATAATGCAAAAATATATTTTGATAGAGCGACTGGAAAATCACCTGAAATGGAAGTCTCAAAAGCTATTGCCAATATTTTAAAACCAAAAATTAAAAATGGAAGTAGACTACTAGATGTTGGTTGTGCTTGCGGTCACTACTATAGATCTATTAAAAAAAAAGTTAAAAAAGATTTTTTTTATACAGGAACAGATCCTTATGAGATTTTTTTAGACAAAGCTAAAATAGCGTGGAAAAATGATGCAAATGTTAATTTTTTAAAAGGTAATATCTATAAATTGCCGTTCAAAAAAAATCAATTTGACTTAACTATTTGTAGTAATGTTTTTATCCATCTAAATAAAATAAAGAAGCCGTTACAAGAATTATTAAGAGTAACAAAGGGCACTATAATAATACGTACTGTTGTGTATGATGTTTCATATAAGGTGCAGCTTGTTTACAATAATAAATGGTGGAAAAATACAGATGTCAAACCAAAAGATGAGTTTGATAAAAATGGAAACCCTAGAGCTTTTTCATATTTTAATATTTTATCCAAAGATTTCTTAGAAGGGACTATCAAAGATATTAATAAAAAAGCAAAAGTGACATTTGTAAAAGATAATTTTTTTAGTAAAAAAAAAATTAACTCAAGTAATAAAAAAGAGAGAAGACCACTTGCAACTAGAATTGTTGGAGATGAGCAATTTTCTGGCTGTTTAATGCAGCCACATTATTTTGTAATTATAAAGAATAATTAATAAATGATGTTTAAATATAAGTCACAGAGTTGAAATAAAAGGGTTTAGAGTAATACAAGTAATTATTATATTATTGTTAGTTCTTAAAAATTATAAAAGATCTGATGGTTCTTATGGAGTTGTAAAAAAAATTGTTTTTTTTGTAAAATTTATCAATTTTAAATATCATTTGACTAACCCAAAGGTCATATTTGGTATTTGTTATTATTTTTTTTGGATGATTATTGAAATACTTAATATTAGAAGGTTTGAGGTCATTAAACCAATCTCTATATTTTATTTTAGTATGTGTTGCTTCTTTTGTAAATCCAATATTTTGAATTAGATGTTTCTTTGGAATAATACTAATTTTTTTATTTTTCCAATTAGAATAAAGCCAAAAATAATCCCAAGCTTTGAATTTTTTTGAATGCAGTTGATCAAAAATAAATGACCAATAAAAAACAAATTTTTTGTTATTCAATATATTTAAAAATATATTATTTTTTTTTATATTCTTCCAGTCTTTCATTTTACAATCATGATCTTTAATAGAGTGTCTCCATGTTGCGTACCCCCAACATAAACTATAATTACTAAAAAAGTAATTTGGTTTATCTTTACCTATTTTTTTATTGATGAAAGAAGTTCCACAAATTTGAGCAATATTTCTATGCTTACGATATTTTTTTAAAAGCTTTTCACAAAAAACAAAAAAGCTTTTACTTGGCAAAGTATCATCCTCGAGAATAATTCCCTCTTTCTCATTTTTAAAAAACCATTTTATAGCTTGATCATACGAATCGTACGCGTTTATAAATTTAGTTCTTTTATTAATAATAACCTTACAATTCCAATCAATTGTATTAATTATTTCAATTACTTTTTTATATTTTTCTAAATCTTCTATATTTTTTTTTGGAGGAATATTTATAGATATATAAATTTTTTTTACGTTGCTTAGTCTGATTGCATCAATCACTTTCTTAGTTGTTTCAGGTTTTTTATAAACTAATAAAAGTATTGGTGTATTCAACTTATTTCACCCTCATTTTGAAGTAGCTTGTTGCTTCTTTTAATAGTTTTTTATTTTCAATGCATAAAAATCCTTTTGGGTTAATTACATGTCTAAGATCTCCCTTTGATGAATATAGTTCTATTAATTTTGAAAAATCGGTATTTTTTTTGAAGATATTTAGTTTTTTTTTTAATAAGTTGGATTTGTTAATCATCATATAGCCTGCCTCAACAAAATCAGAGGTTATTTTTTTTTTATATAAAGTCTTATTTTTTTTAAATTTAATATTACCTCTTTGATTTTTTTTCTTTTTAACAATAGATAAAACTATTTTTGACTTATCTTTTTTATATATTTTTAATATTTTGTTTAAATTAAAGTTAATCAAGTAATTGTCACAATACATTAGTAGAAAATTATTTAAGATCAATGATTTTGCCCTCATGATTCTTGCTAATGTTTGATATTTAACTGGACTATTATGAGTAATAATATTTTTATCTTTATTTTTTTTTATGTAATTTTGAATAATTTGATTTTTATATCCTGTTAATATTAATATTTTTTTTATACCCTTTTTTTTAATTTGATTAATCAATATTTCTAAAAAAGGAATTTTATTAATTAAAACCATTGCCTTAGGAATTTTTTTGGTAATACTTCTGAGTCTAGATCCTTTTCCACCAGCTAAAATTACAGCTTGCAGATCTTTATGCATGAATCTTAAATTTTAAATTTAGATTTAACAGCATCGTTCCTGAAACCCTTAACAGTATCAAGTGAATATTTTTCTAAATTATAATCTAGTAATGTAAATTTTTTTATCAAATCACCTGTCACAGTAATTACATGACATTTAATTTTGTGTGCTTGGTATATATTATATATCTCTCTTGTACTTGCCCAGATTAATTCACTTTTTTTATTTTTTTTCATTAATTTAAGTGCAGCTTGCATAATGGGCATAGGGTCTCTTCCTGTATCTGCAATTCTTCCTGCAAAAATTGAAATATAAGAGGGTATTTTTGGGTTTAAATTTTTTAAGACTTCTTTCACTTGCTTCAAAGTCATTATTGCTGTTACATTAACTTTAATATCTTTAGAGGTTAAATATTTTATTAATTTTGCTGTAGATTTATTTTTTGTATTTGTTATTGGAATTTTAACGTAAACATTCTTTCCCCAAGAATTAATCTTTAGCGCCTGTTCTTTCATTTCTGCTAAATTGTCAGAAAATACTTCGAATGATATTGGTTTTTTTTTAATTTTTTTAAGAATTTTTTTTGCAAATGACCCATAGTCTGAAATGCCATTCTTTCTCATTAGTGAAGGGTTGGTAGTTAACCCTTTAACAAAAGATGTTTTGCTCAATTTAAGCATTTCGTTAAAGTCAGCTCCATCAGCAAAAATTTTGGTATTATTAAATTTATTCATTTTAATATGATTTTTTTCATTTTTTTTACCATGTTTTGAATATTATAAAACTTATAATTATATAATATTGGTTTTTTTTCATCATAATTATAATCAATATAAATAGTTTTACACTCAACACTATTTCCAGCTTCTATATCTTTCCATCTATCTCCTATCAAAAAACTTTTTTTAAGGTCAATATTCCATTTTTTAGCAGCAGACTTAAGCATACCATTTTTTGGTTTTCTACACTTGCATTTATCTTTTTTGTCATGTCCACACACAAAGATTTCGTCAATTAAAAAATATTTTTGAATTAAAAAATTCATAAATGCTGATGAGTATTTAAAAAGCCCACCTCTTTTAAGCTCTGGTTGATTTGTAATTACTATTAAAATAAATTTTTTTTTTTTTAGATATTTTATTAAATCTAAAATTTCATAATTTTTTTTTAATTGATAAGGAAATTTAGGAGAATAGGGTTTTCCACTTTTAACAATTGCTTTATTTAAGATTCCATCTCTGTCAAAAAAGAAGGCTTTATTTTTTTCCACTCACACTTTCCCATTTTGTTTCAGTCTCTTTTAGATCAGGATGAGACACTAATAAGTGCCATACAACCGCCTGATAAGCTTCAGAAAAAGGTGTTAAAAGCTCCAGGTTTTTGACTGGTATTACTAGTGATGCACTAGAATTTTTAGCTGCATATCCGTCTTTTTTTCCTACAATTGAAATTATTTTAGATTTCTTTTTTTTTGCAAGTTTAATTGCTTTTATTAAATTTACACTAATATTTTTTTTTATGTTTCCACCACCAACTGAAAAAATAAATATCATATCCTTGTAATTTAATTTGCTAGTTTCAAGCCATTTCACAAATATTTCAGACCATCCCTCATCATTAGTTCTTGCAGTCAACTCCGAAACATTATCAGTTGGTGCGTATGCTTCAATTCCAACTATTTTTCTAAAATCATTTACAGCATGAGATGCATTACCCGCACTTCCACCAACACCTAAAAAAAATATTCTTCCATTTTTTTTTTTACACTCTTTTATTAATTTTACAATTAAGCTAATTTTATTAATATCTAAGTTAGATGATATCCACTCAGATTCTTTAAGAAATTCTTTTATAAATTTTACCATTTTTTAATTATACAATTCTTGTAACTCCATTAAAATCAAAATTAAATTTCATCTTTTCTATACCTTCTTTTTTCATAATTTTATCAAGTTTTTCTTTATCATTAGCATAAAACATTAGAAAACCACCACCACCAGCTCCAATTAGCTTCCCTCCTGCGGCTCCATTTCTTAATCCAATATCATAAAGATTTTTAATTCTTGGATTTATAGTTTCAGGTGATCTTTTAAATTTACACCTCCATTGTTCATTAAGTACTTCCGCAAAATCATCTAACTTTTCATTTTCTAAGTAAGTCTTACTTCTCATTCCCAATTCTTTATTAAATTGAAGATTTTTAATAATTTCTCTATTATTTTTTTTTGTTTTACTATTTTGGTTTTTTAAAATTTTATCAGCACTTCTTGAGAATTTTGTAAAATATAAACAAAGATTATCTTCTAAACTTTCAAGGGTACCATTAGAAATCTTTAAAGGTTTAACTATTACTTTGTTTTTTGTAAATTTATAAGAGTTAATTCCTCCATATACAGAACTGTACTGATCCTGTTTACCAACATTTCTTTTTAAATCGTTTATTTCAATTTCACAAGCTTTTTCAGCTAAGTCATTATGACTGATTGATCTATTTTTATAAGAGTAAATTGATTTTATAACACCCGCAGTAAATGCACCAGATGAACCCATGCCTGTTCCAGCTGGCACGTCAGCAGCTATTTGCATTTCTATTTTTTCAAAGTTTTTAAGGTATCTCTCAAAAATTTTTTTTATTATTGGATGTTTAATTTTTTTAATTTTTTTTACTTTTTCATAATTTGCATACTTTAGAAAAATATAATCTTTAAAAGGCTCATACATTGTAATATAGATATATTTATTAATAGTAGCTGAAATTAAAAAACCACCAAATTTTTCATAAAAAGATGGCAGGTCTGTTCCTCCACCTCCTAAAGTAATTCTTAGTGGACTTTTCACTATGATCATATTTTATTTTACTTTTAAAACACCTATTCCAGGTGAATTTTCTAACACTAGATATATTAGTTTATTTTTACCATCTATACTAATATCTCTCACTCTTTCATCAATCTTGATTATATCCTCTTGAATAATATTTTCATAATTTTCATCAAAAGAAATATGATGAATTGATCTATGACCTTGCGATAATATCCATCCCATAGAACCAATTAAATAGTCATTCTTTTTAAAAATAGAATTATAATTGGGAGGAATTTTGGCTATTGTTCCTACACCAATTGAAATATCCCAATACTTTATAGGTTCAATAAATCCATACTCTGAGTGAGATTTGTGCAAAGGAGACTCAGGTCTTTCAAAGGATTTGTTATAATGTTCACCGTAAGATGATATTGGCCAACCATAATTATTGGCTGTTATATTTTTATCTAAGCCTTTATTTATGTTAATTTCATCTCCACCTCTAGGGCCATGTTCACTCATAACCATTACATCTTTTTCATTGTCGTAAAACATACCCTGCACATTTCTATGGCCCATAGATATGATGCTATATTCTCTACTTTGTATATCAATTGAAACATTCTTACCCATGATTGAATTTTCATCTTGAGCTCTTTTTCTATCTCTAAACTCTCCAATAGAAAGATAAATTTTATCTTTTGAACCAAATAAAGCACCACCAACTTGATGAGCATTCCATTCTCTATATGACAATGGAACACACTCTTTATAAACAAAAAAATCTTCAAACTTCAAATAATTCAAATTTATTTGTGCTCTTATAATTGATGTATTGTAGCAGTCATTCTGGACTTCTCTGGTATAGGATAGATAAAGATAATTATCTTTAATTAAAATATCTTTTGTACTTATTCTGTCAATATTAAAAAATTTTATATCTAAAATTATTTCTTTAAGATTAGATTTAATATTATTTAGAGGAACTTTATCTTGAGGTATATCTCTTTTATCAAAATAAAAAATTTGACCGTTACCAGTTACAAAAAATAAATTTTCTTCAGTTTGATCAATATATCCAATTGGTTTTTGTTCCCATTCATAATAATCTAAGTCAAAAAAAGGAATTTTATATTTATCAAGCTCATATTTTCTATTTTTTTTAGTTATGATGCTTTGATTGGTGCTGACTCTATTTAGACTGAATTCAATTTGATCAACATATTCTTCAGATATCAATCTCCAATTTGCCACTCTTTTTTTGTTAACTTTTATATAGCTTTCTTTAAGCCTTGTTCCATGAGCTGCTAAATCTTGGTATTGAAAAAAAATAATATTTTCTTTTAAATATCTTTTAGCTTTATCTGGAAAAATTGATTTTAAAAAAGTAAACTTTTGTACATCGCCAGTAGATTTCATAATAGAATAACCAAATAGTAAAACGCTAAAAAATATAGATATAGAAATAAGTAAGAGCAGCTTTTTTTTCATGATTTTACTTCTTGAGATTGGTTATTCTATTTAATTTTTTATTTTTTAATTCATATACTTTATCACAAAATTTTAAAGAGCTACCCTTATGGGCAATATTTAAAATAGTGACTTCTTTATAGTCTTTATTAATTTTATTAAATATTTTTAATTCAGTTTTTGTGTCTAATGCACTAAATGCCTCATCTAAAATCAATAATTTAGGTTTGTTATAGAGTGCTCTAGCCAATCCTAGTCTTTGTATCTGGCCTCCAGATAAACTTATTCCTCTCTCTCCAATTATTGTATTTGCTTTATATTTAAAACTTTTTACAAGGCTTGACATTTCAACATCTGAAAGAATTTTCTCAATTCTATCATTTTTAATTTCATTATTAGAATTCCCAAAAGCTATGTTGGCTTTAATAGTGTCGTCTATGAGACATGTATTCTGAGAAACATAGCCTATATTGTATCTCCATAATTGTTTTCTTAAATTAATTTTTACACTATCCATAATAACCTGCCCAGAAGTTGGAAATAATAAGCCTGCAAGAATATCAATTAATGTGCTTTTTCCACTTCCCGTATGGCCGATTATTCCAATTTTTTCTCCAAATTTGATTTTTAAATTTAAATTTTTTAAAATTATTTTTTGAGAGACGTAGTAAAAGCTTATGTTCTTTAGCTCTAATGTTTTTTTAAAACTTAAAGTATTATTGCTATTAGGAATATTTTTTAAATGATTATTATTTAGTTCTCTATATATTTCATTCACAGATGGTACTTGATATCTTAAGACTTGTTGTGAACTTATAATCTTGTTTAGTGATGGAATTAACCTAAAGGATGCTGCCGCAAAAAGCCCTAATGTAATGATAGTTTGTTCAAAATCGTTACCTTTTAAAGTTAGTAATATTAGTAACGATCCTAGAAAATATATTAAAACTACCTCTATAACTAGTCTAGGTAATATCTGAAAAGTGAAAAATTTTCTTAATGATAGAGCATATCCATTTAATATATTCCAGAAGTTACCAATGAAATGATTTTGCAAAAAGTATATTTTTATATCCCTAATACTATAAAAAAATTCATTTGCATTTTTGATAACCTTTTCTTCATAAAAAAATCTATCCTTACCTAGTTTTTGAATAATATTTTTTGTAAATTTTATATATATTGCTGAAATAAGAATTATTATTAAAAGGATAGAAGCTGAAGAAATACCAATCTGTGAGAACAATAAAATTGAAATACCTATTACAACCAAAGTTTCAATTATTAAACTTAGTATGGGTGTTATAACCCCATATACAAATGATCCAGATTCATCTCTTATATTTCTCATAAATTCTGATGAGTTTCTTTTAAAATAATTTTCATACGGCATATGAAGATATTGAAGCATTAGTTTATTTGAGATTTGAGCTTGTAATGTAGTTGTATATTTGTATTGGCTATAATTTAAAAAGATTAAAAATAATAATTTTAAAGTAAATACTGAACATAAAATAAAAACAGCAAAAAATATTTGTTCAAGATGATTTAAGCTTTTTAAATACTCTGAATTACTAAATAAATTACCTAAAAAACTTGAATTTTGCATAATACCCAACACTGGAATTACCAAACTTATTGACAAAACTTCTAAGAGCATTGCTAAGATTATCAACAGCCCCAAATACAAAAATTTTGTAACCCCAAATAATTTTATAATAAAGAATGTTTTACTAAATATTGTTTTTGAAGTTTTAAGGTTCATATTTTATAAATTTAAATATATTTAGCACATCTAAATTCTTTGCTATCGACAAACTTTTTAATTTGTGACTGTAATTTATCCTCTATTTCAAGATCATTTTTAATTTGTCTTAACCATTTAGCGTATACATTAGGTGATTGATAGTTGACATCATGAAAGTCACTACTTATCTCGTCTTTAAATAGGTAAAAATTATGCAAATATCTCATATAAAAATATTCATAAAATTGATCTTTATTATAATTTAATTTTAATTCATTAAAGTTGTCAATTGCACTTTCATAGTCCGCAACACTCATTGCATTATAGTTAAAACTATAGCCGCAATGTGGATTATTTAAACCAGCATTAACAACAGGTATACCAAAATATGCATATTCTAATCCAATAGTTCCATAAACTGTAAGAACCAAGTTGATACCTTCTGAAATAAGTTGAGCATGTGGAACATCTTTCTGAATAAGTTTCATTTTAGGGTATTTATCTAAGAAATATTCGGCTGTTTTTTGGTTTTCTGAAAATTCCATTGGGTGGAATTTAATATACCAATCAAAATCAGAATCTTCTGATTTTTTTCCAAGGAATTCTATCCATTCAAAATAATCACTAAATATTTGCCCTCCAAATGCATGTGGTGCATCGGAAAAATGATGTGCTGCTATAAGTACTTTTTTTTTATTATTTATTTCTAATACTCTATTTTTAAAAACTTTATTTTTAAAAGGACTGTCCTTTGGTAAACCACTAATTTTATTTTCAATTGTTTTTTGTCCAGAAAATTTTTTTTCTAGCCAGTACTTTGCATTATCTAGAGCTATTTTTTGTTTTATTTCATCAATCTTTTTAAATTCCTCAGGATAAAATTTTTGTTCCAATATAGTTGGGTTCTTATTGTGACAAAGAATGAAGTAGTTTGCTGCAGTATAAACTTTAACGTTAAATTTTTTGGCAATTCTTACTATAATTCCAAATTCGTAAACTGTGTGACTTGATATGACACCACTTACTTCATTTTTAGTAAAAAAATCAAACCAAAAATGAGTTAAATCCAAAAATTCATTTAAGTATGTTTTAAATTTTTCTGATTTAATATTAATAGTTGGTATATTATTTTTTCTTAAATAGCCATCATAAATTAAATCTCCAAGATTTAAATCTTCATAATTTATTTTTTTTATATCATCTTTACATTTTAAATTATTAAAGATGTCTTGAGCTATCTTTTTAATTTTATCCATTTTTTTGTTATTTGGTAAAATATGAAATTTTGCACCAAAAGATTCATAAATAAGATGATAAGAAACAAAAAAATTTTTTTTTAAAAGAAATTTAAATTTAGTAAAAATATTATTAAAAAATTTAGGGTAAAATGAGTATATTTTTGAATTATTCATGCTAGCCAAATAATTAGAGAGATATGAATAAACAATATGTGAATCACACAAAGAATTATATTCCACTAAGACAATCGATTTTTTTTTACTAACTTTTTTAAATTTTTGTTTATTGTATAAGTAATAATTCCAATAGTTAATTATGGAATTATTTTTTAATTTTAATAGTAGGGTATATTTTATTTGTTTAATTTTAAGTTTATTCTTGAAAATCACTGTAGCAATCTCTGGTAATAAAAATTTTCTAACTTTATTTATTTTGTTGTATAGGTAGTGCCAACTTTTTTTATTATAAGAAATTAAAATTAAACTCTTATCCCTAATATTAGTATCTTTTTTTGTTAATTTATTGTTGATAAGGTCGTCATATTTTAAAAAAATAAAGTTAACATTTTGAGGGTCAGCTAAATAAAAATTATTAATTAGATAATTATTTGCATCATCTAGCTTTTCTTTTGAAAAATCATGTCCATGTTCAATTTTATTTTTAATAAAATCATCTTTATAATAGATTAGTTGTTCAGCGGTAAATCTTAAATCCCAATCTTTTCCTAAAATATTTTTTTTTAAAAACGGATATTTTTTGTAAAAATTTATATGACGATCATCTATCTTAATCTCGCCCCACAACTTTTTTAAATCTTCAGTTAAACCGTAGTTAAACCAGTCTGAATAATGATAAAGTATAGATGTATCTAATTGATTAAAAGAACCAATAGTTGAAATTATAATTCTTTCTTTAAACAATTGAAATTTTTTATCTCTCTTGTAATTGTTTATTTGGATATTTGTAATTTTGTTAGAGTCAAAATAGCAATCTGATCTTATTTTTAAACAATATTTTGTTTTAACTTTTCCTAGTCCATTAACAACTGAGGTAATCTGTCTTTGAATATTTGATCCATTGGTAGCAGATCCAACGTGTTCATCTAATACCACTCCAGGATCTTCGTTATAAATTATTTCATCTCTATCAACTCTAAATCTGTCTTCATTAATCCATGTTGAAACAAGTATTTTTGACCCAGGAAACTTTTCTCTCAATTTCTTTATATTTTCATTGCTATTATAATTATCCATTTCAAAATATGGACCTTGAATTAAAATAGTTAAATCTTTCATTATTATTTGGATTAATTGTATTAATTATTTTTCAATATATCGAAGAAAACTTTTTAAATCTTCAGGCGTTCCTAATCCATACATTTTTTTAACCATTTCTATAGTTATTTTTTTTTTATCTTTGATAGCCTCATTGTATACTGGACACACATAGAACTCGTTGTTTACTCTGATATTCTTTTTTATCATTTGTTTTGCATATTTTACGTAGTCAGAACCTTTTTTCCAGTAATATACTCCAACCGTAGCATTTTTTGAGATTACATTTTTTTCAGCAACTTCAGTGACTATTCCATCTTTATCACATTTTGCATATGACCATTTAGGGTGTGTATTTTCAAATGTTAATATTGCACCATCATGACGTTTTGAAATAAATTTATATAAAGATTTTGAACTATTCCATTCTATAAACTGATCTGAATTTGCTATGATTAATGAATCTAAATTATTTATGAATTTTTCAGCTAGTAAAGTAGTGGATGCGGCTCCTTCAGTAACATCATCTAATTCAATTATTTGACAATTAGGTTTTAAAACTCGCAAAACACTTTTAAGATTATATTTATCCTGATGCTTTTTTTGAAT
>TARA_B100001057_G_scaffold163159_2_pt1 | contig 17819 bp, 10 predicted proteins | sample TARA_B100001057 | Tara Oceans TARA_B100001057 (sample SAMEA2621839) | marine metagenome | biome: marine biome (ENVO:00000447); feature: surface water layer (ENVO:00002042); material: "saline water (ENVO:00002010), including plankton (ENVO:xxxxxxxx)" | depth 5 m
TAACATCTGTATTATCTTTACCCTTATAGAAGTAAATATCAACCTGATCATTATCATTTAAATTTAGACCTGTTTCTCCTTGAGGAGGTTCTTTGAATATAAATGTTGTTCCACCAAAGAATTGATATGATTCACCAGGTTTTTGTAAAACACCGTTGACAAATATAAGTAATACTGCATCTAAATCAATCAGTGAAGAACGATCTTGTGTTTTATCTACTTCAAAACTTAGCAATTCCCCATTAAAGAATAATGGGAATCTAACTCTTTTGCCATCTTGTAAAAACTTTATGTTATCAATTGCATCAATCTCACCAAATTGCCAAGAAGAAAATCTATCATTGAATATTTCTAAAACTTCTAATTCAAACTCTTGTATTGGTGCTGATAAATGAGCAGCAGTTACAAGACCAACAGGTTTAAATTTATCTCCTTTTTTAAATGAATACCCTTCTCTTGCTACTTCAAATTTACTTATTGTAAATAATGTTGAACCAATTCCAACTGAGGTCGTTGCTCCACTAACAGCAACATTTAATAATAAATTAGCACCCGTTTCCTCAGTAGATCCAACACCTAATCTAGATATACCTACAACTTCAAGATTTTCATATACAGGATCAGGTACAATTATTTGTGGATTTATATATCCAGAACCTGGATTTGCAATTGTAAATGCAAGTGATCCACCTACACCCACTGTCGCTGTTACCTCAGCACCTGTACCACCTCCACCACCAGCACCAACATTAACAGTAATTGAATTAGTAGTGACTGAAGTGATTGTTAAAAAGACATTATTTGCTGGATCTGTTGCACGAGGATATGGGTGATTGCTAAAATGATTGTCTTTATCACAAGTAAACACTAATGAATCAGTTGCAATTTTTATTTTATTACTTGTAGTTAAACCATGCTCTGAAATAATTAATACTAATTCACCAGTTGATGATTCATATATTACATCGGTAGGTGTAAATGTTGAAGTGCTATTTTCAACACTAATAGAATTGCTTGATGAACTTACAAATTTGTGTAAGAAATTAATATCAGTAACACCAATAGCAACGGTTCCACCACGATAACCTGATCCGAACGTTAAATCTTCAAAGAATTCAAATGCATGACCACCACCTTGATAAGTATGTGGTATTGTACTAGCACCTGCCTGTACTTCAAAACTTCTTTCAGATACAATACCAACGACAAATAAAGGTCTTTCATGATCTTGGAAAATAGTTGTTGTAACACCAACATATCCACCACCACCAATTGTTTTAACTGAATCAGTAGCAGCAGAAACAAATGTATGAACAGATTGATCAGCTGGATCTGATGCACCAACATTAACTTTAAATGTATTAACTGTTTTATTAGTAATTGTAAGATATTGATTAGCAGCAGGGTCTGTTGAACGAGGATAGCAGTGAGTAGAATTATTACCATCCTTTGCACATGTGAAACATATTGAACCTGTATCAAGAATAACAGCATCACCCACAACTAATCCATGATTAGGTATTGTGATTGTCAATACTCCAGTAACAGAATTATATGCTGCATTGGTTGGAGTTCCTACCACTGTTTTGGGACATTTAAATTCAAGATCTTTTAATTTAACAGTATTAGGACGATTAAGTGAAAATCCATGAACATTATTTGTTGTTACTGTAATAATACCTGATGTATTATCATATACAGCAGTTTGAATACCTAACTTTACTCCTGATGATGTACCAATACCTACAATGCTTGTGATTGCACCATTCGTATCTGTAAACGGTTTTACTTTTGCCCCCAATAATGGTGCATATCCTAATCCTGGTGTTGAACCTAATGATACAATAAGACCACCTCTTGGTATTTGATTTTGATTAATATCCTGCTGAGAAACAAGGAATGTGCCATCATCCTTAGTAATTCCTGTAAACCTTATTGATGATATTCCAGCAGTTGTATCTGCTGTAATTCTATAATTGTTATTTGTAGAACTTGCTGTAAATGGTCTTTGGTATACACCATTAATGAATACAACACCATTTCCTACCTCAACACCAGCAGATGTATTTGCTCCTCCTACTTTTAAAGTATAGTTTGTTGTAAGTCCCGTAAAATTATCAGATATATCATCAAATAACATATTTGTTGTATAATTTTGTCTTGTAAATGTTCTTCCACTGAAGTTTGCTTTTACAAAAGGTATTTCAGTATCAGTTTTTCTTGATCGTGTATTTCCTTTTGGAGGACTAATAAAATGAACATTACTATCAATAATATTAAATGAACCTCTATGAATTCTCACAATATCACTAGCATTATGAGGTGTAGCACCAATTCCTAATGATCCTCTTTCAACTCTAACTGTTGGAACTGTTGATAATCCCTCTGATATGTTTTTCTGATCATCTATTTCTCCGCTTCCATCAGCTGTGCTTGAAAATCCAACTTCTCTTATCTTCATGAATTCTTCATTAATTTTCAATACATCAGATGTGGATATTGAACCAATTCCACTTAATGAAAATTGTGATGTACCTGCACCAATATTAACACTTAATGTATGTGTTAAGGATGTAAAGGTTATTGGTTGCTGTACAACACCATCTAATCCAATCATAGTTTTAGATAATTTTTTAGTCATATTCAACTTATGACGATTACCAGAACCTACACCAGTGAAGGTTATCGCAATACCAGATGTTATATCATCTTTTGTCGGGAATAATTGAAACTGGTTAATATCACCTAAAAGTTTTACAAAAACAGTTGAGGGTAAAATATCTGTTGTTAGACCAACATTATTTACAGTTGAACCAATAGAAACTGGTGTGGCAGCAACACCTACAAAAGATGAACCAGGTGTATATTCTAGTTCCTCATTTGTATTAAAGAAATGATTTGGTATTGTAAATATACCTGTTGATTTTTCTAGTCCAACACCATCAGGATCAAAAGTTTTGGTGTAAATTGGTGTTCCTTTATACTTTAATTCAAATTCTGTTTTATCAGCTCTTTTACCTTCTAAACCATCAAATGCAGATAATAATAGACTTTGAGTTACATTACCATAACTTAAAGGTAATGGATTGTTACTAAAATCTTGTTCTGTGTAGAATACCTGATTGTATGCTTGAACTTTAACTTCATCTGTAAACTCTGGATCAGATTTAAACATTAAACTAATATTATCACCAAATATTGTAGAGGTAAATGAACCAATTCCTGAAGTTGAACCTAATGAAACATATGGATATTGAACTACTAGAATATCATCAGCATCTCTAATCGCTGTAACTTGGTGTATTGCAGAAGTTTGTCCCGTAGATACTTTAACTAATGATTTAACTGAACTATCAAATGATTTAAGTCTAGCATATTCAATTAATCCAGTCCCTTCTTTAAACGTAGATTCAAGTCTTGCACTTCTTTCTGATTCTTCAGGTTGTCCCTGAGCTAAAAATCTATGAGTTCCAATACCAGCGGTTGTAGTTCCTAAACCAACTATACTTGATTTTGTGTTTAAATTATTATTTCTGTCATTTTCAATTTGTAATTTAACTAAACCATTTTCCAATTTAGAAGTTATAATTCCAACTTTATTTGTAGAAATTCCTATTACATCATCAGAATAAATTTGTGATAAAGATGTATTAACACCATCAAAATCAAGTAAAATTTCATTATAATTATATTCTTTTGTTACCGTATCTTGTACAAATATATTTGCTTGTAACCCATTGAATTCATCTTTATCAAACTCAAAAATTGATGTTGTGCTATTTGAATTGGCATCTACATTAGCACTTACTAACTTGATGCTACCAATTACGTTTGTAGTAGTTCCTAATGTATCAACATCATAAAAGGTTTTTAATATTTTAATGTCATGATCTCTTGTAAATTGCTCAACAGGTTCAAATAATAGATTTACAATCTCAGTATCTGTCTGTTCAGTTTTAAAATCACCTAGTTTTAAATTACTATCAACACTATTTTCCCCTATTCCAGCGGTATCACTTGTTTTTTCAAGTAATATAACATCCTCCTCAGTGGTTAAAACAATTATTTCACTTACTTGAGTATCAAATGTATCTGGATCTACTACTTGAATAAGATAATTTACAAATCTACCATCTATCTCATCAATAATACTATTATTTGCAGAAAAACCAACGCTTGAAAATCTACTACTAATATCATCATGCATCAAAACTCGATTGGATATGCATTTATTGAAGTTAGTTAATTTTTTATTTGAAAATAGAAGTGATTTTGTTTTATTTGAGAGACTTTCATAATCTGTTGTATAGTCAAAATTATTAATTGCATCTACTCGATTATCATCACTTACAAGATCTATAGTTAAATTTCTTATTGTTTCACGAGTATCTGCTATCCCAACTTTTACTTGACTTTGAATGAATGTATCTGCAAAGTTTTTTAATCCAGCAGGATGAAGAATACTGTTAACACTGTTAGAAAATTCATCCCAAGTTATAGGACTTTTAATTGAGTATGATAAATTTTGAAAGTAATCGTTATTAGGTATTACCTGTATATCTTCATTTAATTTACCAATATTATCGATCCAACCATATTCTTGACGATTTGAATAATCAATAGAGAAGAAACCTTGATCAGTTTTAAGATCAACTACCTCAGCTGAAACACCTGTTGTTTTACCTGTAATTCTATCACCCTTTTTAATTACTTGCAATCCATCTAATTTTATGTAATCATCTCTCGATTCAACAATTGATAAACTTGAATTTTCATTGTTTAAAAGTATTTTTTCATTTAATTGAAAAGCACCTCTATTCTGAACTGGTTTTAAGTCTGGATATATTTCTTTATTAATTATTGATGCAAATCCAGATTGGAATGACTTAGCAATTCCTGGATTTGTAGTTACACCTGCAACACTATATTTTACGATTGTTTGAGCACCAGATATATACTCCTCGACTGTAAAGAATGAGAAATTATGATCAGATGAATTAAATCCATCTCCCTCTATCTGACCACTTGATGGTATATTTTCTTGATCAAATACTGTCGTTAAACCTTCTTCACCAACTCTTTGTACACCTTCAACAAATATTTCATCACCAACTTTAAATGGTTCAGGATCCCCAAACCCATTAAATGGGGTTTGCATGAAACAAACAACTAAACCTTGTGAATCAACAGACATTGAGTTGATACCAATTCCGTTTGAATTATTAATTGCAAATATTTGATGTGGTACAGAATCTAAACCATGAATAGGTGCTATTAATTGAACAGATGCAATTGTTTGGTTTGGAGATGAAGGTAACAATGTAGAATCATCTATAATTTCTTTTGTAATTGAATTTACAAGAATTAAATCTGGTGGTGTGGTATAATCAGAACCACCATTAACAATTTCAATACCAGAAATAGTGTCTAAATTATCAATATTTAAAATTTGAGGTACAAAAACTTCTGGTTGAAGTGTCTTATCAGATGAATATTCATAACCTATATCCAATATTCTTGTTTTATTAATTTTACCTATATTTTTAGATTCAATTACTAAATTAGCATTTATACCCTCTTCTGATAAAACCTTATTAAATTCAGGTAATTTTTTATAATTAAATCCTTTTGAAATAATTTTTAATTTTTTAATACCACCTTTTACATTTTTTGATTTTGTTGAGTATTCAATTTTTTCGCAATCTGTATCCTGATACTCTAAAAATTCAGGTAATTTTGGTGAGAAATTAAATGTCTCTGATGTAACTCCAGATATCTTATATTGACCATTGTAAATACTATCAACAAAAACAATTTCAGAATAATTTTTTACATCATTATCTGCTGTGCTAATAAATCCACCCTTAGTAAGACCATAGTATAATACTGGTGGTGTGGAAACACTTGGTTGTAATGTTAAAAAGGCACCTTCAATATCATTTTCATCTGTTCCTAAACCAACAGTACCCGCTACACCAACATTAAATATCGATGAATCTTGAGAACTTAAAAATTCATTACTGCCATTTTGGTAAAATATTTTAAAATCAAATCCAGCAAGAGTTGTTGTTGATAATCCAAACTTAATTTTTGAATTTTTATAGACCTTAATTTGAGGGTTTATTGGGGATATATTCTGTTCATTTCCTCCTGTATTAGGATCTATATCAATTAATTTTATTGGATTTGCAAATAAATCATTGTGTGTCTCTGCTAATTGGAAATATTTGCTATTAATTTTATTTACAAAGTAAGAACCCGTTCCTAAACCAGCACTTCCTTCATAAAATACCTTATCACCAGTAGCAAACCCATGAGTTTCTATACCGATTCTATTTGTCTCTACATTTGAACTTGTAAATTTAATTGGATTAATTAATAATTTATCAAATTGAGAATTATAATTTACTTCAACAGGAACTGTTGTTCCTATTCCAACTGTTAAGTTGGGCACAACATTAATATTAACAATATCACCATTTTGTAAATTATGTGTTGTTGTTTCAGCAGCTGCAACTTTTGTTGTTAAAGTGCTTACAATTTTTTCAACGGTGCCAGTTACTTGTTCATATTGTGATGAAATATTATAAAGAAAAGTTGATAATCCTACAACAGAACTACCATTAGAATTAAAATATAATCCTTCACTAGTATTCCCAACACTAACTGTTGAAAGACCAATGTAATTTTCACTCTTTTTAATAACAAACAATTCTATTTCAGTATCAAATGTACCAAATGGTATTGCAAAATTATTAGTTGTATCATTAGGATCATCAGTGGTAGCCACATCTATTTGTCTGTTTGGAACAGGTGGAACCGTAAATAACACTTTTTGTCCAGTTTTAAATGGATGATTTGGTAGATATATTTGTCTATTCGGTATTGAAACCTCTTTAATAGTTTCACCAATAACATAATTAGTGCTTATTCCGACTCCATCTGTACCAACTCCAATCGATTGAAGTGTGTTAAAATATACTATATCATTGACTTGTGAATTAAATGATGGTGTTTTTACTGGAATAGTAATTGTATTGTTTAGTAAATCAACATTTGAACCAAATGTATGCCCTATTCCATTAATACGTCTTAATGAACGAATTATTTTTTGATCATCATAAAAATTTAATACTTCAATTATTTCATCATCTAAGGCATTTCCAGAACCAACTCTAATACTACTACCTACTGAAATATTTTTTGGCAATTGGTTAACAAAAATATCTTCAATAGCACTAGTTAATCCAACAACACTCATACTTTTTGCCAAAGCAACACGAGAAGTAGTAACACCTACCTTAAATGAATCTGTCAAATTTTGTATTGATGTACTTAAACCAGAAACAAATACAAAATCTTGGTCATTTAGTTCAATAAACGGTTTGTAATTACCAATTACTGCATCTTGATTCAATCTTGTAAATACTACATCCTCAAATCTATCCAATGTAGTTACAATACTGGAGACTCCTAAACCAATTATTTCACTAACCTCGGCTCTAAAACCCTGACCATTCGTATCTGTCTCATCAAAGGAAGTAAGATCACCAACTTTGTAATTAGAACCAGTATTTAATATTTTAATATCATCAATTTCACCCTTTGTAACTGATATTACTTCTGCTGTTTGTAAAGAATTTTCATTTGATTCGATTAAGAAATCATTATCTGCAAATTTCTCTCCAACATTATATGGATAGGTATTTCTTTTTAAATTTGAATTATTAAAATCAAAATCATGATCTAATGTTAAATTGTCTTGAATCAAAGGTGATCTAAAAGTTCTTCCTATAAAGTAAGGATATGTACCAATAATTTTATCATTATTATCTAATTCAACAGTGGTAAAATAAGCATATATTCCGTTAGGAAATTCTGGTGTTTTACAAAATCTTCCATTGTGAATATCTAAATCACCTGATTTATCAAAGATAAAATCACTAACAAAGAAACCACCATCAAATCCAACAGGTCTATTTTTAACTTTACTTGTATCTTTAACATAGGAAGATTTTAAAAGTTTTAATTCTGAATTAATATTATCTGGGTTAGAGTATCCAGATGGACCATAAATTGGATTACCGTCATATGCCCAACCTATAATTGGAGAATGATTTTGTGGTGAGTTATTTACTAATTCAAAATTATCATCTTCTAAATTTTGTAATAATGTTTCATCACAACTTAAAACGTTAAAACTTAAAAAATCTTTCCTTGGTATTAATGTTGAATGACCCTCTCTGATATACTCATTTAATTTCAAACTTCTTATAGAAGAATTAAATGTACCATTTATTCCTCTTGATACAACATCTGCGGTTGTAGTTGCTTCATCGTACCCTATACCAGTACTAATTATAATTACATCTGTTAACTTACCATCGGTTATAACAGGTCTTACAATCGCTCCTGCACCCTCACCAGAGGACATAATTCTTATCTCTGGAATAGAATTATATTCCATCCCCTGATCTAATATTTGTACATCAATTATTTTGCCATTTTGAATTATTGGTTTTACGCCACCCAATCTACCATTTAGTATATCAACTTTTGGATTAGATATATTATTTACTATTGTTGAACCATAATCTGTGCCCTCCTCATATAGATAAGCACCAATGAATGATCCAGTAATTATGGGAGTAGTATTAAATGTTCCATTTACATTACCATTATAGACAACTTCTATATCAACTTTGGCATCTGGATATTTAAAAGTTTGATATCCAGTTCCAGTTGAATTTAATCCAACAAATTTTCTTCTATCAAAATCTACTCTTGAAGTACCACCTATTCCTGCATCTGCTAATCTAAATGAATTATCATCTACTTTAATAACATAGTAAGAAGATGTGATATCTAATCCCTCAATTGCTTTTGGTATTGTAGAACCAATACCAACTGCTGGTGAATAATTTACTATATCGCCATTTTTAAATCCATGACTAGTAAAATTAACAGTATCAAAGGAGGTTGATATACCACTTGGTTTTACAAATAATTTACGATGTTGGTATCCACTACCAGAATTAATTACATTAATACTTGTTATAGTGTTTTTTGACTCTGTTCTAAAATAATGAGTACCTGTTGCAGAAGAATCTGTCGCTAATCCAACTGTATTAATTCCAGCAATACCAGTTAATGCGTCATTTTTTTTATTAAAAATTCTGATGGTTGTTGGATTAACAACTCGACAAAAATATGGATCTGAATTTGCTAATGCTCCTTTAATTTCATTTAATGCATCATAAGGATCACCAATACCAAGAGAACTATTGCCATTATTTTGATAATAAATTACCTGACCATTTTCTAATTTATGTTCTGTATTAAATGTGATAGTTTCATTTTCAATATCTACACCACCACCAAATTTAAAATCTCTGGCAACAAAATATATCTCTCTAAATCTTGCTCCAACACTTGCTTCTAATTCACATCCATTACCATTTAATCCAGTTAGTGATATACTTTTTACAGATTTGATATCGAATTCTTGTGGATCAATTAAAACTTCTTTGACTGAACCACTTAAAATTGGTTCAAGTAATGCACTTGTAGCAGCACCAACAGTGTGAGCAACACCTGGTTCAACAACTAACTTAGGTGGATTAATTATATCATACTGCTCACCACTGTTTAATAAATTTACTGAGGATAAGTTTCCATAACTAACAAAATCTTCTGATAAAGGAGATCTTATCTCAACACCATTTTTTAATATTCCAATATCATTAATAGTTTCATCATTTGTAGATATATCAATTAAATTTTGTGATAAAGGAAATTTCCTCAAAATTTTATTCGCACTTATCTTTTTACCATGATGCCTCAATAAAGTGAATGTATGTAAGTCTTTTGTTGAAATACCTAAACCAACTTGTATCGTACTAGCAGTTCCGATCTGACCTCTTGAATTGTAAAGGGCTATTTTTGTTATATTTGAATTAACTGGTGCTGGTTGTGGGTCAACATAATAAACTCTACTATCTTCTAAACCTATTGGTATTTCACCGAGAGTTTCATTACTGTTTGAAAGTGGATCCTTGATTGAGTTATAAACAACAGCATCTCCCTGTTTAAATTTTATATCCCTATTTTCACTAAAATTAAATTGTATGATACTATATAATCCAGTTATGGGATCTTTACTACTTTCATCAAATGAAAAATCTTCCGTAGTATCTGCAATTCCAACAAGTGTTTCTTTTATAATATCCTCAGTTATGTCAAAATCTGGGAGTGAATTAGAAGCAACATAACCAAAATTATCACCATCAACATATAAGTTTAATATATTTGAAATAATTTTTTCATTTCCTTCTTTTATCTCTACATTTGTGCTTATTGTTTTATCGATTACTCTACGAATATCATACAACCCTGATGGAGTAGATGTATATGATAAGTTAGTAGCTAAAAATTGATTTGAATTTTGTATAATATCAACATTAAACGAACCAAGAATATTTTGACTATTTCTATTTAAAATATTAAATTTGTCACCCTTTTTAAGAGAAGATTTATCAATTGATGTATTTAAGGTTATAGTTGATCCAGATATCTCTATAACTTGAAATCTTGAACTAGTATTATAAACCCATGAATTAGCAAATTTTTGTTTATAAGATTTTCCATCATTTAATATTTTCTGACCAAGATTTTTTACTATTATATTTTCACCCTCATTAATCAGATTTACGTCATCATCTAATACTAATTCATTTAAAACACCTGTTATTCTTAATTCAATTTTTTTCGATAAATCACCATTTTCATAACCAAAAATATTATCACTTGATTGAATATTATCAGTAATTTGGATTGGTTCATTAATACCTGTACATCCAAAGAATTGATTTACAGATTTAGATGTATAGTTAATTGTATTATTGCCACTGATTAATATTCCTGTCTTAGCAAATCCGACTGTCGAATCAACAGATATAATACTATCAGTTGTAGATACATCTGATAAAACTTTTGAATTTGGATTAACTTTAAATATTCCCTGTATTAAATCTCTATCACTATAACCTACAAATAAAGATATACGATATAATGATTTTCCTTCTTTGGTTAATATTTCAACTTGAGATACTGATGCATTTGTTTCAAGATCATCACTTTTATAAATTGTCTGTCCAATTAATTTTTGTGGGTCTGCATCTGGTGTAATTAGATCGGCAATTATTACTTCTCTTCTTATAAATTCTGCACCAGATGGTTTGATTAAAAATTTTTCAAGGTCAAGTATTGTAGAATCAACACCATATAATACTTTGAATAATATTTTAATTGATTCTTCTATACCTTTTGATTGATAAAAAGAACGTGCAAATTTAACAAAATTACCAACATCTAAGTCAGATGTAAATTGTGAATCTTCAAAACCAGGCAAAAATGTTTTCTTTAATTTTTTGTAAAATTCTTGTATGAATAATACAGATAGGTTTTGAACATCACTTCCATCTACATGATCATTTGCTGTTGTTTCTTCAAAAGTTATTCTCTCTTTATTAACATCAATTAAAGATGATGATACACCAACATTATATCCAGTAATTCCACTAAATCCACGCAAACAACCTGTAAATGATGTGGTTGTAATGCCAGTATAAGAAATTATCTCATCGTCAATTTTAAGTAATCCATACTCATCAGGAAACCCTTTTGTACTTGTGACATTGATTGTTGTATGTGTAGACGCAACACCAGCAGAAACATTTGTCTTTCCTGTAACAACTTCTGGTACAAGGTTATCACTTTTTAAATATTGGTCTAAATTACTGATTAAATCAGTTGGACCTCCTTGAAATTCCTGAGAGATATAATATTGTTTTAAAAATTCAACAGCAAAAGGAAAATCACTTGTCACAAACTCTGGTAAGTGATTTTCAATAATTGTATTAACTTTTATTCTTTTGTCAAATTGTGACATAAATTATTGCCTCTCTAAAACACCATTTGAATAACTTGAAGTGAAGTAATCTCTTGTAAATACAACACCTGAAACATCCTCTCCTGATGCAATAACGTCTTTCAACATATTTATCGAACTATTTGAAACGTCTAAACTTACAAATAAATCTTTCAATCCAACTACATCATTTGATTCTGGGAATGCCTGTATCTCAATTATATTATTTTGTGCGATAGTAGAGGTAATATTAATTGTATTCAAAATTATCTCACCCTTTCTATAATCAACAGAACCTGCTGCTTTGCGAAGAACATTCACGTTATTTTTTTCATCTCTTGTTACAACACTAATTGTACCCTTCATACTTCCATCAAGTTTACCAGATACGTCTTTATTGGGTATGTCTGTCAAATATGCAGTTGAAGTGCTTCCAGAAATTGTAAATCCAGTGCTCTTAATATTAAAACCAGCAGGATTAATATGGAATTTATTTCCAAAACATAACTCATATTGAGCAAATTGATTTAGAAGTGCTTTTAAATCTCTTCTTATGATAACTTTGGTAATATTTGATGTAATAGCATCATTAACTCTATCAATTAATTGATTTACCTTACTATACTTAAATCTTCCTCCAAATCGATTCATCTCAACATTATTGGCATAGTTTTGTAATGCATTTATAATATCTGATCTTAAATTAATTGATGAACCAACTTTTACAGGGTCATAGTATACCTTTGAATCAATTTCTACATATAATATTTTTAAATCGACTATTTCAGAATTAATACCTGCTATTGCATAACTTTTTAATTTATTTTTAATTTGTGATTTATCAAAATCAGAGACAAAAGTACCATTTTTTGGTTTAATACTAATTTGTACGGTTCCAAATTGTGGAGGATTTAACTCCTCACCTCCGATTACTGAAACAGAGTCAGTTCTTGGATAAATTTCATTAATGATTGCCTCATAATCTCTTGGTGTAACTGCTCTATATTGTGCTGAGTAAAGTCTTGGTGCAAAATACTTAATAGAAGACACATCTTCAACTTCTGACCCATTGGAGGCGTTTGAAATAGTTGTAACCGTAACCGTATCTGATGGTGTTAAAAAAGATCCATCATCTTTTGAAAATGTTCCTTGAAAATCAAAATTATTTGGTCCGTTTCCATCTTTTCCATCAGTAACAATATAAGTTGCAAGAATTGTTGATCCATTATCTAATTTTTTACCAAAAAATCCATCACCGAACAAAATTTCTATTTTTTCATCCTGAACTTCTTGTGCAAGATAAATTTCTGAATTTTTATCTAATTTTAGTATATTATCAACTCGTGAATACTTTCGACCAATTGTAACTTGGTTTGGATCTGCAACATAAACATTCATTGTTGATGCATCGATGCCTGGACTATCAATAATAAATCTTTGGTCTATTGATGTATTAACTCTATATGTACGTGTTAGATATGTTCCTTCATAAATTGATATTTCATCACTAAATTGAGCAAAAGAGTGGTTTATAGGGTTTCCATTTACATCTAGAAAAGGATTTCCATCATTATCAACACCTCGACTTACAATTTTAGTTGATGTAATATTTTCGGGGATTGAAAATCTAAAAGTGGTATTTTCAACACTACCAACACAAATAAGACCAGATCTTAATGTTAAAATTCTTGGTGTTGCATCTGAGGTTTCTCCAAGATCGACATCATTTATTTTTATTCTTGCGATTGCTGCTCTTTTTGACCGTGGAACATAACCAATGTTTCTTGCAAGTGAAACAACGTTCTCACGTATTTTTGCAGAATCTAAAAATGATTCATTTGCAACTAAATTTGCATTAAATGCATTAATATAGGTATTATATGCTAAGGTATCAATTAAAACAGAAAAATTAGAACCTTCAAAATCAAAATCTTTGAAATTTGAGTTTGAGCGAAGAAAATCTTTAATTTGTGCTTTGATATCTTCAAAGTCTAAACTAGTGTATTGTGTGAAGGGCATATTATCTTGTTGGTTCTAATATGAAAGTGAAGGATTGAGTTGGAACATCTAACCCAACAATATCAAAAAGCACTCTTATCTCTATTTCATTTAAATCTGGTCTTCCAGTTACCTCGACACCGACATTTGCTACTCTTGGTTCAAAATTATTAATGGTTTCTCTGATTTGGTCTTCAATTACGTAAACTGTCGTTCTTGAAAAATTTTCAAACAAAGAATCACGTACATCTGTACCTATCACAGGGTTAAAAAACCGTTCAGTCGGAATAGTTTCTACTAAATTTCTCACAGATCTGGCAATTGCACGTTGATTTATGAGAACAGGTAAGTCTTTTGTTACTGGATGAGGTAAAAAAGACAAACTTATATCCTTAAATGGTATTGAAGTGCGTTGAATCGCCATTATTAGTACTTTTAGATTTATTTATACCCCATCAAGGAGTATATTCGTATCCATACTTCTGTAAATATTCTTCAAATAACTCATCGGGAACTTTTCCCTCCCAATATTCCTTCTCAGTGTACTCTTTTCTAGTCTCTGATGATTCCATAGTCGTCCTCTAATACTTCTTTTAGGTAGTTTTCGTCCCAATAATCATAATAATCGGTTTTTGCAAGATTTTTCCTTGATTGAGTCAGTTCTTTTCGTAATTGACAAAGGACTAAGTTATATTTTCCGTTACTTGTTTGGATTCCTTGGATATATGTCTTTGTTTTTCCATGATCTGCGATGAATTTGTAGTCAGGATAGTTACGATTATAGTCATCAACAGCATCATACAGAAATTCTGCTTCAAGATTGTCTTCAACTATGTAAATTATAACCTCAAACTTGGGATCTGGCACTATTCGATGTAATTTTTCTTCTTGAATACTAAAATTAGCACCTAATGCAAAGGGACAGATACTAAAATTACCCAATTCTGGTCTTTTAATGGATAATTGACCAATCCAATGTAAAATATACCTACTTTTCCTTTCGTTCATCGGGTGTTGTCCAAAAATAATCGTCACAATCACCTAATCGACCCCAATTTACATCATTCTCAACCTCAAAGGTACAAGTTGACACCTTAAAATCAGGTGTTTTCACTGGATCGGGTGTCATTGAGGTGTCATATATCCGACAACGGTTGTTTGGATAGAGACAATACTGCCCATTTCGTAATTCAATTAAATTAAATGACTTATGTTCATCAGGCATCTCACTTGTCGAGGCATCAATCTGATCAAAATCACCATGATAGTTGTCCAAAGTACAAATGTACTGTCCTTTTTGATTTCCAAAGTGCCTTGTACGACACTCCCACTCCATTGGTGCAACAAATTGCTTGACAACGACTGTGAAATCATAGTCCATACAGTTCCAAAACTGTAAATTTACCAAATCCATGTCAGGATCGGGTATTTTAGGTGTCGAGAGAAACGCAGAAATAGGTAATTTATCATACATTGCCCCATATTCGGGTAAATAGGTCTCAAAATAGAAAGCACGACCTTGTATTGACTTGGCACATACCCAGATTCCTTCAATAAACTCTCCATGCCCTGTTTGAAAGTCAGTTAAATACTCTTTTCGCACCCAGACTTTTCGAGTTGGAAGATTCGCAATTAGTTTTGCCATCCTTTCCAGTCCTTAAAGAAATTTGAAACCTCATAACCATCATATTTTTCCATATATTTAACTGACTCTCCCAAATAGTAGTAATCATATCCAAGTTTCTTATAGTAGGCAAACTCATGCTTATTGGCAACATGCCCCATCATTAACTTTGGATTCTCATAATCCCATGCAAACTGATCGCCCCAGACACTATTTAAACTATCAAAACGATAGGCAAGAGTAAAGGCAACTAACTTATTCTGATCATAATAACCTAAGACATCACAATGATGCGTTTCAAACTCTTCTTTAAAGATTGGAACGACATCATCAAACTTTTTATATTCAACATACTTTCGATAGATTTCAAGGCACTCCTTATAATAAGAACTATCAAGCATACGAAAGTTCTCATATTCTTGATAGTTTGTATCCTTCAATCGAATTCGACAATACATTAGTGTCCTTGTCCTCTGTATCTTTTACGAGCCGAGTTACGAGAGGTCGCTGAATATTTAGAATGCTTTCCTCTTCCTTGACGAGACTTCTTCGGTTTTGCCTCTGTATCATAACTCGATCCTAATAGTCCTGATTTTCTTGCCATTTAATTTTCCTCCTTAGTAGGTTCATAAGTAATTTGTTGATTAATCTTTTCGCCAGTCACATATTGTTCAACTGCGAAATCTTCAAGACGATCCATTAATTCAGTTTCTGTTAAGTTCCAAAAAATGACTTTACCGTTTCGTAAGAGATTATATCGGGTCATTAAATAATCCTTGTTTTTTCATGCCCAACTCGAATTCGAGGGTCACACCAGATTTCATACCCTGCTTCTTTTGCATCAAGACAGAATGAGACATCCTCACCGCACATATCTTGAACTTCTCCTGATTCAAATACTTGCATCTTTGGAGCAAACCAAGGATATGGTAGACCTTCATTTTCAAAGACACCATTCTTAATTAATAACCAACCAAAACCTGTATAATCAACAGTGAAAGGTTTCTTTCTCTTTGTAATACTTTCAATCGTTTCATGATTCATGACTCCACCATTGCTTCTGAAATCATCTTCATCCAACCAGTGAGCCACGGAAGTTGTTTTTCCGTCTTCGGTGCAATACCATCCAGCACAGATATGACGTTCTTTCGTTTTATCGACAAGTAACTTATATCCTGCAAGTTTTTGTGCTTCACTTCCATCCTTATTCTTCTTTACCTCTCCTGTCTTCTCATCCTTCAATGGTTCATATACCTCTTCCTTTGTGACTGCATCAGTCGGTGTTGCCATGAGAATCAACTGATAGAACTTCTCTGCATTGAATACAATATCTGAATCAATCCAAAGTTGATAATCATATTTGAGTTTACCATCCCAAGGTAACTGATTTGGTCCTCGTAGAACGTTTGCTCCAAGACACTTGCAACGGGCAAAGTTGACCATTGATGAATAATCCTGAGAGATCTGTATTGCTGCTCCTGCTTGTACTAAATCAAATGATAAGGTTACAAATGATTTGAGAAATGTATATGAGACTCCTCGACCTGGTAAACAAAATACAATTGTTTTACCTCTGACTAATTGTCTTGCTAAATTATAGTCAAATTCTGGTTCTTTCGGAGTCGTCTTCTTTGGGTTTTTTGCTTTAACCGTGAATCCTTTTGCCATAATGTGTTGTAATTACATTCATATCATACTGTAATTTATACAACTTGTCAATCTTTCTTTTTATTACTTGGTTCGGCAAACAGGAAAGGTTTATAGGATATTAATAACTTCTGTTTTTTACCTGTTATCTTACTTACTGCATCAAAGGTAATATTAAATCTTACATGACGATTCTTGAAGATTACTTTACCAAGTCGAAACTCTTCTCCTTCTTGTTCAGTCATTGATCTGCTGTATATGAATACCATTATTATCTACATGCCATACTAATTCTGTATCTTCATACCAATCAAATTCATTAACCACCCATTCTGGTACCGTGATCTGAAAGTTATTTGTAATCGGGTCAACTGTTATTGGTACCTTTGAATCTTCGTATTTCTTCATAGTGGGAATCATTTTTTCACCTTTCCAGTATATAGTATATACGTATTTTCATTAATTTCTGTCTGCGACCCTGTGTGGGCATTTTTATACACGAAAAAAAATCTGTACTCCCTGTGTAAATCAATACCGTTTTATGATAGAGAGTATCGATGTGTCTTTATGATACAGAGGTCGGATTGGGTCGTTTATAGCTTAATGGTACCTTGCGATTTT